>Ga0209212_1006094_pt1 | contig 13976 bp, 14 predicted proteins | sample RifGroC2_FD_183996 | JGI IMG/M metagenome (GOLD analysis project Ga0209212, IMG submission 183996) | Groundwater microbial communities from Rifle, Colorado, USA - Groundwater C2 (SPAdes) (version 2) | ecosystem: Environmental > Aquatic > Deep subsurface > Groundwater | place: Rifle, Colorado... | reverse complement strand
ACATGACCCTGATTTTATTCATATTTCCTCCACTACGAAAAACTGATTTTAAATTGAATTATCTATCTCCAAAATTTGCGGGTCATAGCATCTGCTTTGGATAAATCGTATGATCAAAGCTTTTCGGCCGTCCTGAAAACGAAAACAGATTCGCCGCCCGAATCGCACTTCAGTTTTACGACCTTCAGGCCGTAACCTTCGTATCCGTTATAGCTGTGCTTTGTTCCGTCCTGCAGGTGAAATTCGATCGAGTGGTTCGATCTTTGCACCGACGACACCGTCGCGGGAAATTTTACGCCGAATTTTCCGAGAAAAACAAAGCCTGTTTCATTTTGAAATTGGAGAAGGTCCGCTTCGCGGTCAAAAGACCTGCCGACCTCTGAAGCGAAGAAGAGGTTATAAGCGTGAAAAACGATGAACATGGCAGCGGCCAGTATGAAAAGATTCAAAGGAGATTTTCGGTCCAATTATTACCTCCGGTATGTAATTGTCAAATCACAGTTCCAATCTGTATATTTTTACCGAACCGCCGCCGTACTCGGCCCATTCGATCGAACCCGGGCGGCCCGTCCAGTAAGGCGCCGGGCCGAATCCAGGCCCCGAAAGCGGTTTTAATTCATTGAAGGTCTGTTTTTTATCTTTGCCGGACACCCGCGCCATCACGGGGCCTTTCCGCTCCGAATCGGCGTATATGTAAAGCGTTCCCCCGGCGTCGAATCCGACCGGAACGATGTAGCAGACCGGCCTATCGAAATCGAGCCGTCCGAGGCTTCCAACCATCCGGCCGGCACCGTCGTAAATTTCGAGATCGCGCACTGCGGAGTTTCCGTAATAGATCGGATGGTAAAGTTTTCCGTCGCGGCCGGGGACGCCGTTGGTAAGCCCCTGATAAACGAATTTTACGGCGCCGTCAGGATCGATCGAAACGGTGCACTGGCGGGGAAGATCCGCGGCGTAAATAACGCCGCTGCCGTCGGCCGATATGCGGCCAAGCTGGCTGACTTTGCCTTCGAGCTTTATAAGTTTTTCGACCTTCATGGCCGGGCCGATCCAGTTTTTGCCGAGGTTTATCTTCCATATCGCCATGTTGGATTCATCGGCGGCATAGACGCTGTCGCCGCCCGCGCCGGCGAGATCGGTTATCAGCGGGGCGTAGCGAAGTCCGACCTCGCTCGACGAAGGAAGGTCGAATACCTTAAGGACCCTGCCCGTATCGGCTCTGCGAAGCACCAGCCTGCGGTTCAGAGTATCGGCGAAAAGCCGGAGATCGCCGGTAAGCGCCAGCACGGCGCCCGGCCCCTGAAGATGGCCCGCTTCCGATTTTGCTATATCTTCATGCCAGGCCATCTGATCATGGCTTTTTCCGTTGATTATCGTATAAAGCAGCCGTGGTTCTCCGGCTTTTTTTACTGGAGTTTTTTCGGTTTCGGCTGCCGCCGCGGCCAGTGATGCGATCAATAGAAAAACCGCCGCCGGAAAGAAAAGCCGGAGCGGCATAATAAATGTTTTCATTCGGATCCCTCTTTACAACAAATTTAAATATGATTTTTTATTTTTACTGATTTTCCAGCTTCCGGCTCATTTCTTTGCGAGTTTATCGAGCATCTCGGTCATGCCGTTGATACGGTAAATGCCCTTGAACGGAGTCTGACCGGGATAGCGGTCACTGACATTGGTGCGCATGTAGCTGGGCATTACCTCTATTCTGACGCCGGTGTGCCCCTGATTGCCTGCGATTGCGGCGGATTTGATCGTGCTGGTGGTGGAATGAGCTATCAGTGGATTGCCGGAGCGGTCATAGCCCATGAACATTACGATGTGGCCGCCGCCGCTTGTGACCATGACGTCGCCGGGTTTTATGAGATCGCGCGGGTCCGGGGGCGGGTACTGTGAGGTGATCTTCTGTGTGCCGCTGCTGGTGTAGCTGTTGGCGTTGCCGTAGTCTTTTTTCGCCGGTATTGAGGAGGCCTCGGCCAGCTTGTGGTAAACCGATCCGACGAAGCCGGAGCAGTCGGTCTTGGCCGCGATGCCAGACTGATTGCCGTGCGCCGCGCCGAATACGTAAGCCTGGTTGGCCTGTACATATTTCATGACCATGTCCCAGACGGGGGCGTAGTAGGCGCGGTCGTATCCGTAATGATCGCCGGTCGTATTTGTGGTATTGGCCGTACTCGTCGTATTTGCAGTATTGGCAGTGCCTGCCGTATTTGCGGTGCCCGTCGTATTAGTGGAGGCTGTAGTGGCGCCGGCGGAGCTTGCCGTTCCAGTCGTGCTGGTTGAGCTCGTTGCGCTCGTATCGCTGGACGAACTTGTAGAGCTTGTCGAGGTTGATGAAGTCGCGTCGCTGCTCGGACTGGTTGAACTCGAACTTGCAGCGCCGCCCGTGAGCGGGATGCCGTTCGCGCATTTGTATTCAGGCAATTCCATGAAAGCCTGTCTGACCTGGGCCTGGCTCATCTGGCCGGAGCTGAGGCGTCCCATCCATACAGCGTAGCCTTCGGAATCGGGTTCTCTTTTTAAAAGTTCCCTGTAAATGCTGCGAAGGAAATCGGCGTCGCTGACGGTGCGGCCTCCGGAATTGCCGGCGGGAGCCGTGGCGGCCGTTTCGCGGTTATCGTCATTGCGGTCCGCCGCCTGCTCGGTTTGCTGCCCGCCGTTAGTTATGGCGCCTTCGGACAGTTCGTCGGCCACTTCCTGAACGCCGGAAAACGCCGGAACCGCTCCGCAAAACAGGAAGATAGATATCGATAATATTAAACAGCGTTTTATCATGATACGCCTCCATTTACATTTATGATTTAAATTTTTAATCTTTCAATACATTTATACTTTCAAACGGTCAAAATTGTTCCGTCTAAAATTGTAAGGAATTAGACGCAATATTATTATATATGCACATGCACTTCATGTCAAGAAGGAATAATTTAGAAATTTGCTCACTAAAATATGCTGCGTGGTTCTCGACTGTGCCGGCAAACCCTTCGAGCGCACAATTAATTTCGAAGGCACCCTGCGGTTCACTTCGCCCTGCGCTTTCGAGTACATGGCGGTAGAAAAAGATAAGATAATCATGGTCGGGGAGAAGATATAAGATTGATATCGCCTGTGGTCAGGCGCTTATGTGAAAATTGGCGCGAAAAAATCAACGCATTAAAGTTAGATTTACTTCTGCGTTTTTATCGCTTCGCGTCTGAGCTGGCGGCTTCCGGCCTGTTTCAGCTTCCAGACGGCCGTGCGTTCCTTCCATTCGGCGACGGTTTCTTTTACGAGTTTGTCGGCGTCTTCCGTATCCCGCGCCCGGGGCAGCGGACATATAGTGTGGGTCATCATTTTAATTTTCTCCGCTTTATTTTGCGAGTTTCAATTTCCGGCCGGTATTTGACCGTAAAATTTAAACTGTGAGTTATATTTTACATCATTTCCCTTAAAAAGTCAAATTTTTCGAAATGTCTTTCAGTCTCATCTGACCTCGTCGTATTTATAGATCAGCCAGCCGCCTTTATCGTATTTTTTAAAATAAAATTTGAATTCCAATACCTGCGACTGCGCGGTTGTGCTATTTTCCGGCGTCGCCGTGACTTTGCCGCGGTATTGAACTGCGGCTTCTTTTTTACCGTCGCCGATAGAAATCTTCGTGGTCATCGTCTCGATCCGGGGCTTCTTATAGGATTTGAAAAGAGACAGCAGCAGGAGTTTGAAGTTGCTTTTGTCCATGCCTTCTTCGGCGGTGAAATCCTCCGCCAATATGCCGGCGACGCCGGCGGCGCTCGAGGCTTCGGCGCTGTGAGCTGTGAATGGCGTCTTTGAGCCTTTGCGCTATCTTTCCTTCGTCGTTTAAAAACATGAATCGCAGGTAAGGATATGCGACGCATGCGGCGATGATAATTATGAGCGTTATAACTGCCTTTTTCATTTTATCTCCTTCAGGTTTAGACTTGTACAACAGGGTATGCTGCAAAATGACTGAATAAATAATTTAACTTTTGCGTTGAGGTGTTATTGCTGTTTAAAAATATTAGCATTTTTTAACCGATTATGCAATTTAAAATTTGGCTATAGTAAAAGACATAAATTAATTTTGATGTCCGGCAATAATCTTTTCTCCGCTCGCTGGTCCTCGGCGCCTACGGCGCCTGCGGAGGCTTCGCTCCGAAAAATTATTGCCGGCCTTCCTGATACAAACTAACTAATTTCGCTTACTATAGCATTATGCGCTTGACTTATTTAAGCCTCTTATGTTATATTCGAAACATAAAACATAAAAAAAATATGAAATGCGAAATATTTTTTTATTTCGCCGCTTGAATTTTTCGTAAATTGACATACGAGAGGTTATTATAATGACGGGGCCTGGAAATAGAAAGAACAATTCGCTCTTCATGACGCCGAAAGCCTTCCGTGGCGCAAAGGGCGCGCTTTTCGCGGCCCTGTTTCTTATAGTATTGATTTTACTGCAGGCCGGCCGCGCCCGCTGCCAGGAAAAATCTATGAACGAGCTCATGAACCTCAGTTTGGAGGAATTAGCCGAGGTGGTAGTTACCACGCCCGCGAAGACCTCTCAGAAACTCAAGGAAATTCCGGGAACAGTAAGGGTTATATCTGCCCGGGATATAAGCGCCCGCGGTTATCTCACGCTCGAAGACGCGCTTTCAGACCTTCCAGGGATGCAGTTCCGCAACATTATTGGCTTCAACAGCTATGTCTTTATGAGGGGAGTTCCAAACCAGAATAACCTGATACTGGTCATGATCGACGGCGTACAGGTGAACGAGCTCAATTCGGGCGGCTTTTACGGCGGCGGGCAGTACAATCTGTCGAACGTCGAGCAGATCGAGGTCGTCTACGGCCCGGCGTCGGCGATGTACGGAACTAATGCCGTGTCCGGCGTGATCAACATTATAACGAAGAGCGCGAAGAATAACAAGGGCGTTCGCCTGAGCACCATGGCGGGCGGCTTCGATACGCGCCAGCACGATCTGGTTTACGGCTTTTACGATGAGAACAACGATGTCGACCTCAATATGTCGGCGATGTTCAAAAAAAGCGGAAAGGCGGATCTGAGGGGTGCGCAGGGCGACGGCAACTGGTCGGATACACTGGAAAATTTCGAAGACGATTCCGCCTTCGACGCTAAGCTCAGGAATAAGCGCTTCACCTTCGGGCTGAATTATCAGGACAAGCAGGCCTCTTACGTTACAAAAGACAGGACCAGCGGCACGCTCTTTCAGGATTTCGGTACTAACTGGCACATCAGGTTCCTTAACGCATACGCGAAGTACGATTATCAGAAATCAGACCGCTGGTCATGGCATTCAATGCTATACTATCGCAACGCGACAGTCGAAGACGATACTAAGCCGCTGATAAGCCTTGCCTCCGCAGGAGATCCCGGCTATCAGGAACGCTGGTACCGGCCCAATCACCTCGCGGGGCTCGAGAACAGATTGAATTGCGAACTTGGGCCGCGGCTTTCTCTTATTATCGGCACGGTTTCAGAACGCGAATCGCTTTCCGCGGCTTTCTCGAAGACCCGCAGCGTCGGCCAGTTCGTCGCGGCCCAGGAGCCGCCCGAACCGCAGATGCTGACCGACGACCTTTCAAGCGTTTATGCCCAGCTGCAGTGGCGAATTAAAAGCCCCTTAAGTTTTACCGCCGGCTTACGCAGGGACGACAGCGGCGTCTATGGCAAAGTTGTTACGCCTCGGCTGGGGCTTGTTTATGACAAGAATAAATTTAACGCGAAGCTTTTATACGCCGAGGCGTATCGCGCCCCGAAGGCCTGGGACTATCAGGACGGCCTTGGCAATCCTGATCTCTCGCCCGAAGCGATGAAATCCATGGAGCTGGCGTTTGGATACTCGTTCACCGATCATGTTCGCGGCGGGCTTTCAGCCTATAGTAATGCGCTGAGCAACGGCCTCACCCGTGAAAACATCGGCGCCGGCTGGCGCTGGACGAACGTCGGCCGGATCGAAACGACGGGTTTCGAAGGAGAGCTCGAGTACAAAAAAGACAGATGGAGATCTTATATTAATTACACATATACCGATTCCGCGACCGCTGACGGCGCGGAGGTTCCGGAGATCTCACGTCATTCGGCAAATGCCGGGGTTCACACGTCATTCGGCAAATGCCGGGGTTCAGTATTGCTTTACAGACCGGTTGAAACTCGACGTCCGCGGGCAGTATCTTGGCAAGCGTAAAAACACTCAGCCGGCCGCGGCCGCGAACGATCCAGGGGTCGCCGGCGCCTTCGTTCTTCACGGGACGCTGAGCCTTGCGAACTACCGCGGGTACGATTTTCAGCTGGCCGCCAGAAATATTTTCGACAAAGAATACTACCACACGTCCAACACTTCAGTGAGCATGTACAGGCAGCCGCAGTCTCTGGTTACGCTCAAGGTCTCCAGACAGTTTTAAAAGGAAGTCTTATTATTTGTCTGCCTTGCTGCTTGTTTTTCTCTTTTTTGCGGGCACGTCCTTTTTATTCGCCAGGACGAATACTCTTCCGTTTTCGGAAAATATTACCTGTTCGATATGCCAGCCTTCGGCGATCAACTTGTTTATATAATCGGTGGGTTTTATTCTCTGCTGGCCGTCGGAAATACTGAATTCAAAAGCTCTTTGCATAATCTTACTGCTCCTCGCGCCCGTAGGTTTTTGCGGCTGCGTTGCGGCCGGCCGTTCCGGGCCGAACGGCGAAACGATCGATGAAGGTTCTATCGGTAAAATTATATAATAATCGCAAAAAATAATCAAGTGTTGGCTAAACTTGAATGCTACAGAGATTTATTTTATTTAAATCTAAATTTGATTGATTTATTTATTAAAAATAAGTATAATTATGCTGTTATTATTGCGCATAAAATCATTACGGAGAGTATAAATTGAAAATAGGCTATTCGCTCAAGAAACTTAGGTTAAAACACAACTATACGCTTAAAATTGTGGCGCAAAAACTCAATATTACCTCGAGCCTTCTTTCGCAGATCGAAAACGGCAAAATATCGCCGTCGCTTAAATCGCTTGAATCTCTGCTGGGGCTTTATAACGTGAATTTATCGGAATTTTTCAGGCAGGTCGAGCAAAAAGACTACATAATCATGCGCAGGAATGAAACCGAGCGTATGGTGGCAAAAAGCGGAAGCATAATAACGCTTCTTGCCTCGAAACTTGAAAATAACGTTTTAGAAACGTATTCAGTCGAACTTAAGCCCGGCATCAGCCTTCAAATCAAACAGATAGATGAAAAAATCAACGGGGAGCGCTTTATATACTCGATTTCAGGAACTCTCGACGTTCTTATCGATAAACATACCAAAATATCTTTATATCCCGAAGACAGTATTAGTTTTAAATCTCACGTCAGATGCGAAGTTATAAACAACCAGGCGGAAGACATTAGTTTCCTTATTTCAGGGTTCATTCCGTTATTTTAAAAATCAGATTTTTTTCATCTTCCCATAACATAATGACATTCAAGCCCGTTTCGATCCTACTCTTTTTTTTTCTTGTTTTTTATATCGAGGATTCTCTGAAGCAGACTTTTTTTACGGGGAGCGGGCCGTGCATCGATATCGGCCATTTCATCTCCAATGTTTACGTCTATCGATTCGGATTTTTTCAAAAATAATACCTGTGACGGATAAATGCTCCTGTGGCCGCTCATAAAGAAGCTCACGATGCAGGCGACCGCCGCGTAAGGCGCGAGGGCCGAGCCGAATATTTCCATGGCCATTATGCTTGCCGCTATAGGCGTATTTGCGGCTCCCGCAAGAACCGCGACGAATCCGATCGCCGAAAAGGTGAAAACGTCGAGCCCCATGAGCTGCGCGTAAAGAGCTCCCGAGGTCGCTCCCATGAGCTGCGCGTAAAAAGCTCCCGAGGTCGCTCCGATGAAAAAAATGGGCGTCACGACGCCGCCGCTCCCGCCGAAGTTAAGCGTTACGGCTGTAAACAATATTTTAGCCAGAAAAGCGTACCACACGACGGAGCCGCCCGAAAGATACGAGTAAATGAAGTTGGAATTAAAACCCATGTAGTCGAAGGCATACCATATATTTTTCTCGCGCGGCAGGCACGAATCTATAGTTTCGATGCCGAGCCCGAGAAACTGGTCTGAAAAGATAAAGGTCAGTCCGATCAATATCATTCCGCCCAGTATCGCCTTATACTGCTTGTTCAATTTTATTTGTGAGGATATGTGCTCGAAAAATTTCATGGTTTCGACGAAAATGATAGAACAGACGCCGAAGAATATTCCGGCCAGAACGACCTTTAAGAAAAATACTTCACTGAATACCGGCGCGAAACTGGCCGAATGATTAGAATAACCTATTCCGAGAGCTTCTGCCACCTGATAACTTGTTATGCCCGCGATGAACGACGGAAGCATCACGTCATAAAGCATGGTTCCGACGAAAAGCACTTCTACGCCGAATAACCTATTCCGAGAGCTTCTGCCACCTGATAACTTGTTATGCCCGCGATGAACGACGGAAGCATCACGTCATAAAGCATGGTTCCGACGAAAAGCACTTCTACGCCAAATATAGCTCCGGCGAGCGGGGTGCCGAATACCGCGGCGAAACCTGCGCTTATGCCGCAGATGACGAGTTTGCGCCGGTCATGGCCGTCGAAGTGGAAAAGGTTGGCGAAATAAGAGGCGAGGCCGGCGCCGATTTGGGCGCACGGGCCTTCCTTTCCGGCCGAACCGCCGCAGGCGATGGTCACTATGGTCGCTAAAAGCTTTACCGGAACCACCATGATGTCGATATTGCTGTCGCGTTTGTGGATCGCTTCTATAACTTTTTCCGTTCCGTGGCCTTCGGCCTCGGGGGCGAAATATTTCACCAGAAGAACGCTTATCAGAAAAGCGAGGGGCAGCAGAAAATAATAATAAGAAAACTGCCCTCTGATAGATATGCTCCAGTTAAGCGCCTTCAGAAAAACGGTCGCAGCAGTTCCGACTATGGCTCCTATCGTCGTCGACAGCAGGACCCACTTCGATATGCTGAAAAATAAAATAGCCTCTTCCGTGATTTTACTTTTTATTGCCATGGTCTCAGCCCTTCTTTTTTTTCCTTTTACCTTTTTATATTTCAGCGCCGCCGCCGATCTCCAAAAATACAGTAATATGGATCAACGTTTTGTGAATTATTTTTAGAATCATTGCGCCTGTAAATATAATATCGATTCAAGAGCCTCATGTATTTAGTGTTTTAAACAATTAATTTTTATCAGCCTCTGATTTTTTAGCGGCTTCTATCGCGGAAAAATCTTCGAGCAGAGCGTTTACCTCGGCGAAGCCGGGAAGGTAATATCTGGCGCTCGAACGTTCCACTCCGACTTTCACCGAATAAACGGTTTCCGGAAGAGCCCTGAAAAGGTCTTCGTCGGTGACGTCATCGCCCACCGAAAGTATGAAATCGGGTTTATTGTTGACTATAAAATGCATTCCTCCGACCTCTTTGCTGACGCCGGCGCACCTTATTTCGAGCGCTTTATTGCCCATGAGTATCTGAAGTTCCTTGTTGGCCGTAAAATTAATGAGGTCGTCGCGAAGCTCGCTCACCCTCAATACGCTCAATTCCGGGTCGGACCTGCGGTAGTGAAATACTATCGCGAACTCCTTTTCTTCGACGAAGGCGCCGGGAAGCCTGTCGACGCATCTTTCGACGATCTGCATCAGCTGCGGTTTCCAATCGTTTTTAAGAGGTTTCAGCGATCGCCATTGGCGGCCTTTTTCGCATATCCAGGCACCGTGTTCGGCTACCATGCTGATACCGGTTCCTCCGAACCAGCTTTCCAGCGTGTGCCTGTCGCGCCCGCTTATTATCACCAGATCGTTGCCGGCCGCGGACGAAAGTTTTTTTAGCGTTTCGATGAGTCTCGATCCGGGCCGGGCTTTTTCCGGGCTGTCGGCGAACGGCACGAGCGTTCCGTCGTAATCGAGAAGCAGCAGACGGTTCCCGCCGCCGCGGTATTTTTCGAGCATCTCTTTTTTTATGTCGCCCCTTAAAAGCTTGGTTTCCAGTTTCGAACGCTCGATCTTCACGGCGAGAAGTTTTCTGATGAAATCCTCAGCCCATCTGGCAATATCGTATCTTTTAAGACGTTTTTGCATCTGCGTGTTTCTGCGGACCTGCTCTTCAAGAGGCAGATCGAGCGCTTCTTTTATAGCCGCGGCCATTTCATCGATGTCGTTAGGGTTCACCTGTATAGCTTCCCCCATTTCACGCGCCGCACCGGCCGTTTCGCTCAGCACGAGCACGCCGCGTCCGTCGGCCTTCGATGCTACGAATTCTTTTGCGACGAGGTTCATTCCATCGCGAAGCGGCGTGACGAGGCCTATGTCGCTTATCGAATATACCGCCGCGAGCGCTTCGAACGAGTACGATCTGAACTGATACACAAGCGGGGTCCAGCCCGCGCTGCCGAATTTTCCATTTATTTTACCCGCCATCTCGTCGATCTGCCTTTTCATGCTCATGTAATGATCGACGCCCGTTCTCGAAGGGACGACCAGCGACAGCAAAACCACCCGGCCGTGCCACTGGGGATGCCGCTCGAGAAAAAGTTCGTATCCTTTGAGCCTGTTGATGATTCCCTTGGTATAATCCAGCCTGTCGACCGAAAGTATGACTTTTTTGTCTCCGAAAGCTTTTTTGAATTCGCGTATCTCTTTTTTGACCTCGGGGTTTTGAGCCGCGCCGTTGAATTTTTCATAGTCGATGCCGATCGGAAAAGTGTCGGCGACGGCCGTGTGGCTTGCGCAGTTGACCGCGCCCAGATTGTGTTCGAGGCCGATCATGCGAAGCGTGCACCGCAAAAAATACTGTGTATAATCGTGCGTGTGAAAACCGACCAGATCAGAACCCAGAAGGCCTTCGAGTATCGAGTTTCTCCATTCGCGCGGAAGCAGCCTGAAAACTTCGAACGCGGGAAAAGGTATGTGATGGAAATAGCCGATGGCGAGGCCCGGCATTTTTTTTCTGAGCATCGCGGGAAGAAGCATCAGCTGGTAGTCATGGACCCAGACGACATCGCCGGGCCGGACGGCTTCGAGCACCGCTTCGCAGAAAGTCTCGTTGACGCTTATATATTGTTTCCAGTGTTCGGCCGAATAGCTGGTCAGCATCGGGAAATAATGAAACAAAGGCCAGATCGTTTTATTGCAAAATCCCAGGTAGAACTTGTCCATGACTTTTTCCGAAAGAAAAACGGGCCGGCAGTTGTATTTCGATTCCAGCTCCGCGCCGACCTCGGACCGTTTGCCGGCGCTTATGGCGCTTCCGGGCCAGCCAATCCACAGATATTCCGAAATTTCGAAATCGCGGTCTTTTATGGAGTCCAGATATGATGAAAGCCCCGTCGCCAGGCCTCCAGAGCTTTGCTTATAATTTATCTTTCCTTCTTTTTCCTCCACCGTCACATGAAGCCTGTTTGAAACTACTATTAATCTCATAACCTCCTCCTTTCGTTTACAATATGCGTTTTGCCTGTCAGGAAACCAGCCTCAGGCGGGCCAGACCGTCAGCCGGCATGTCAAATTTTTCGTTTCCGATCTCGGCCGCGACCGTAATAAAGGATGATAGCCTCGAGAGAATTAAGCGACGGGTAAACCTTTTCATTATCGATCTGCGAAATAAGGCTCGCGGTCATTTCGGTGCTGCGAGCGTCCTCGTTCAACGTTAGAGATTTATCAGTCCTGATCTTTTTTGAAAAATAACCTATATTCATGTCGTACCGCCTTTTATTTCTGACCGCGGCTAAGCGCTTCATACATTTTCACGGAGATCGCGCCGAGGTTGTCGGGTATTCTTATATAGAAAGTGGTCCCTTCGCCGACGGCGCTTTCAAAATTAATGCTTCCCATGTGCCTGTCTATTATTTTTTTCACGATCGAAAGTCCGACTCCGCTGCCTTCGGCTGACGGTCCTTCCCGCGTCCTGAAGAAAGGAGTGAAAATGTATGGGTGATAACGTCTGGCGATACCAATGCCCGTGTCGGAAAATATGAATATGTGCTCATCGCCGGATTTTTTGTAAGTTATGGAAATTTCTCTGCGCTCGCCGGCGTCCATGTATTTAACGGAGTTGGAGATAAGATTGCTCCATAGCCGGCTCATGCTTCCGAGGTCGGCCTCGATCTCGGGAATGCAGCCCGAAACGCTTACCGTTATATTTTTTTGACGGATAGAATCTTCATGCAGCTTCAGGTTGTTATCGATGAGATTTTTCATGTCCAGTTTTTCCAATTTCAATGCCGCGTTTTTAGCCTTGCTCAACTCCAGGATATCGTTTATCAAAGCGTTCATTTTTTCGGCCGATTGTATCTCGATTCCAAGGTATTTCCAGAGGTTTTCATGCTTATGGCCGGCGTCTATTTTTAAAAGTTCCGATTCGGAGAGTTTCAGAAAACCCATCAATCCCGACAGCGGCGTTTTTAAATCGTGAGATACGGTGTGCGCGAAAGTTTCCAGTTCGTTGTTCTGAGAATTAAGCAGCTCGTTTTTTTTAATCATTTCATTTATAAGATCGCTGTTTTCGAGAAGCATCGACACGCTCGCGGTGAGTTCGAGTATTTTTTTTATGCGTTTTTCGGTAAAATGCGCCGCGCTTTCTTTAAAGTAAAAACTCATAACATATTTGAAGCCGTTTCTTTTTGCCAGCGGGCACGCAAGAAAAGTTTTAATTCCGTATTTTTTTAAATAATCGATAAAATCGATTCTGACGGCTCGAACCGCTTCTTTGCCGGCGTAGAATTTATCTATCATCGCTTCGAGGTCGTATAAAACGAATTCGTTTATGATGCGAGCGTTGCCGAGAAAGAACCTGAAATTGTCGAACGACTGAATGTCCTGCGCCGAATCGTTATCAGGATTTATATACGAGCCTATTTTTACATATTCGCACTCGTCGGAATGAGCGTGCGCTTTTTTTTCGAACAGCCTGGCCGCATGCGCTCCAAGGCCGTGGGATACTATATACAAAAGTTTTTCGGTGTCCGCGCTGCATTGCGTGTCGAAAAGGTCGATAAGCCTGGTTTTGATCTTTTCGATGTCGGGACCTGCCCCGGCGCCCTTGAATGCCGGACTGAAGTTAAGTATTATCAGATAAGTCGAAATTACAGAAAACACTGTCAATAAAATGAACAGTGAAAGCAGTTTGAATTTTAAGTTTTCGAACAGTCCGGCCGCGTTTTGAAAATTTTCGACCACCGTGTTATATTCGAGCTTCAGGGTGTCGTCTATGGCTTCGAGCAGCTGGCCGCTTTTTTTTTTGCCGTCTTTCAAAACCGCCGCCATGTCTTCTGATGAGACGGACGGCTGAAGTTTTAATGAAATAATTTCTTCGCTGAATTTTTGACGCCCGCCGAGATGATATAAAATTCGTTCGGTGCTTTCCGCTTTTTGCTCGTTCCGGCTGTAACTTCTGAAAAGCAGGATCTCTCCGCTCAAGTTTTTATAGGTATCGTTAGGTATCGTATATCGAACTGACGCCGTTGCTGATGCTTTTTTCGGTTTTGGCCCCGCTCAGGCGCTCTTCCATTTCGTCGATCTCGATAATATTCGTTCTGGCGGATTCTATAAAATTAAGCGCCGCCGAGCCGTGCTTTTCAACGAGAGTGTGCATGGCGGTTATTTTTTCCAATTCCGTCCGCGCGGTAATGCCGAAGAAGATGAAAACGATAAATATGGTTAATAGACACAAGGCCAGCCTGTATTCTTTTTTCATGTTTTCACTCCAATTTTCATTGTAAATTACTTTTTGATATAATTTCATTATAGATTAAAATTGCCGTTTTGTCAATGTAAAATTTCAATATAAATTAATTTTAAATGAAGTTTTAAAAATAATTAAGTTTTAATAAATTTTTATCAATGGCTTTTCTCAGACCGGGGATTTTTTATCAGAAACAAAAATAGTTTTTTAACCGGACAATTTTTAATTAATAATTGATAATGAAGAAGA
>Ga0209212_1006087_pt1 | contig 13991 bp, 10 predicted proteins | sample RifGroC2_FD_183996 | JGI IMG/M metagenome (GOLD analysis project Ga0209212, IMG submission 183996) | Groundwater microbial communities from Rifle, Colorado, USA - Groundwater C2 (SPAdes) (version 2) | ecosystem: Environmental > Aquatic > Deep subsurface > Groundwater | place: Rifle, Colorado... | reverse complement strand
ATCGGGGCTTTCTGCAGAGGATCGCAGCCGCAGACGACGATGCAGTCCGACTCCCTGACGTCCCGCTGTGAAGCCGGCTTACCGGATGACAGCAGTTCAATGAGCGGAAGCGTCCGGTCGCTCTCTTCCTGAGAGGTGAAGTAGCAAAGCGCCCCGGCGGAACAGCACTCAGCCAGTCGCGGCAGCAGAGCTGCTCCTTCGAGAGCCAGTCGCGATGAGCCTACCACGGCGATGCTGCCGCTGCCGTACAGTTCTTCAATCTGGGCAATGCGCAGCAGCAGGGCTTCCAGGGCTTCGTCACGGCTCGCTTCCCGGCCGTCAATCAGCGGGGTGCGCGGGCGCTGCGGATCATTCACCGCGTCATTCGCAAAGCGACTCCGGTCGCAGATGAACCAGCCGTTGACCGCTTCGTTCCGGCGGGCCGTCATCTTGAGCAGCTCACGGTAACGGGCCACCGGTGTGGTGTTGCACCCCAGCGAGCAGCCGGGGCAGACCGATGGGGCCATGTCGTAGTCCCAGTAGCGGGCCTTGAAGCGGGCGGTCTTGTCGGTGAACACCCCGGTGGGGCAGATATCCACCAGATTGCCGGAGAAGGGGGACTCTAATTGTCCGTCCTCAAAGCGACCGTAATAAACCCGCCCGGCGCTTCCCATGACGCCGAAATCCGTGCCGCCGGCGTACTCCTGGTAGAAGCGGACACAGCGGTAGCACTGGATGCAGCGGTTCATTTCGTGCTCGATGTAGGGGCCGAGATCCTGGTTAATGTGGGTGCGCTTTGTGCCGCTGTAGCGCCGGATGCCGTGCCCGCCGGCGATGGTGTAGTCCTGCAGCTGGCATTCGCCCCCCTCGTCGCAGACCGGGCAGTCGTGGGGGTGGTTGATCATCAGCCACTCAATGACATTGCGCCGCATGGCAACCGCTTCGGGATCGGTGGTTGACACCACCATGCCGTCCTGGGCCGGCAGCATGCACGACATCTGGATTCCCTTGACCGGGCCGTCCACCATCTTGACGGCGCAGACCCGGCAGGCCCCGGCCTTGCCCAGCGCCGGATGCCAGCAGAAGTGCGGAATCGGGATGTCCACGGATTGCGCCGCTTCCAGCACGGTGACTCCGTCGGCTACCTCCACCGGTATGTTGTCGATGATCAGTTTCGGCATGACTTCATGATCCTGTTTTTGCCACAGAGACACAGAGACTCGGAGAAAACCAATTCCAGAGTGAAAATAAGAAAATCGGCATTAAAGGATTACCCTTGTGATTCCGTCTTTTAAAAGGGGAACATTAAAATTGATCAGCAGTCCAAGTTTTTTGTCCGTCAGTTTCATGTAACTCATCAATTGAGCTTTGAACACAGGATCATTTCTTTCGACAGCCTTCAGTTCAACAATCACTCGATCTTCAACAACAAGATCAAGCCTAAAATCACCCAAACACGTATTTTTATACATTACCGGCACTATTACCTGGTTTTTGTAAAGTAATCCTTTTGATTCAAGTTCATAACAAAGAGCCTTCTCGTAAATTGATTCCAGAAGCCCAGGACCAAGATTCCGATGTACCTCAATTGCACAACCAATAATTTTCTCAGTTAACTCATTATCCTGCATTATTCACCTCTGTGCCTCTGTGTCTCTGTGGCAAATTTGCCTTTAGAATGGGGCATTTTCCTTTGACTATATGCTCTCGCATCTCATCTTCAAAATGCCGCAGCAGCCCGTCCACCGGCCCCATGGCACCGGGCGCCAGCGCGCAGAAGGCGTAGTTCAGGTACTGGACATGTTCTTTCAGAATCGCGATGTGCTCTTCGCTTCCCTGGCCGGACTCAATCTGCTCCAGCAGATGAACCACATAGGGAAGACCTTCGCGGCAGGGGGTGCACCAGCCGCAGGATTCGCGGGCGTAGAATTTCACCAGGTTGAGGGTGGCCGCCACCATGCAGGTGTTCTGGTCGAAAACCACAATGCCGCCGGTGCCGAGGCGCGACCCGGCTTTGGCCACCGGATCGAAGTCCATCGGCACATTCCACTGCTCCCTGGTGAAATACGGCGTGGAAGCCCCGCCCGGCAGGCACGCCTTGAAGCTGCTCCCCAGACGCATGCCGCCGCAGGGGCCGTCTATGATCTCCCCCAGCGTCATCCCCAGCGGCAGTTCGAAACAGGCCGGGTTGGCCACTTGGCCGCTGACGCAGAACAGCTTCATGCCGGACGCTTCGGATGTGGCTGCCGTGTCCTTGAACCATTGGGGGCCGTGGGCGATGATATACGGAACGTTGGCCAGGCTCTCCACGTTGTTAACCACGGTCGGTCCGCCCCACAGCCCCTTGACCGCCGGGAAGGGGGGCTTGGCGCGCGGATTGGCTCGCTTCCCCTCCAGGGCGCTCATCAGCGCGGTTTCCTCGCCGCAGATGTAGCGCCCGGCCGAGACATGCACGTCGATATCGCAGGAAAAGCCGCTCTCCAGGATATTCTCCCCCAGCAGTCCGGCTGTCGTTGCTTCCGTTATGGCTTGGCGCAGGTTGGCGGCAGCCTGTTCGTAGCCGCGCCGGATGAAGATGAACGAGTGACGCACGCCGATGGCGTAGCAGGCCAGCACCATGCCCTCGACCAGGGAATAGGGATTGGCTTCGAGCAGGATGCGGTCCTTGTAGGTGCCCGGCTCCATTTCGTCGCAGTTGCAGATGAGCCAGCGCGGCCCGGTCAGGTTGCGCGGCACGAACGACCACTTCTTGCCGGTCGGAAAACCGGCGCCGCCGCGGCCGCGCATGCCGGAGTCAATCACCGCCTGCTGCACCTCGTCGGGGGACATGCCGGACAGCGCCTTTTTCAGCGCGCCAAAGCCCCCCTCGGCCCGGTATTCGGCAAAGGTGACGCAGCGACCCGGCTTGTTATGTCGGAAGAGGATCTGTTCCATAAAAACCTTTTATTTTGCCACAGAGGCACAGAGACACAGAGAAAATCTTGAGTGGTGTCCGCTTTTGCATTTAGTCCCCCTCCTTTCTCTAAGGAGGGGTTAGGGGTGGTTGCCTTTGATTTTCATCAATCTTAAAAATCAAAAAGCGAAAACCTTACCACCCCCAGCCCTTTATGCCCCAGAGGGTACTCCTAAAATAGGAGGGGAGTTACTATCTTTGAAGCGTTCTCGACCGTAACCCTGCCGCAGATCGTGTCGCCGATCATCAGGGTCGGCGCCTCCCCGCAGTTGCCAAGACAGCAGCAGGGGAGCAGGGTAAAGAGGCCGTCCGGTGTCGTCTCTCCCGGTTTGATGCCGAGGACTCCGGAGAGGTGGCCCAGCAGCGTCTCCCCCCCCATGGCCCAGCAGGAGATGGAGTCGCACACATGGATCACCTGCTGTCCCACGGGACGGCGGTAGATCATCTCGTAAAAAGTGGCCAGTTCCTCAACCTGCAGCGGAGAAAGCCCCAGCAGTCCGGCCGCCTCGACCACCGCCTCGTCGGTAAGCCAGCCGTAATGTGCCTGGAACGCCTTCATCACGTCCACCGCTGCCTCGCGATTGGTGATGGCCGAGGCGATGCGGGTTTGGAGTTCGTTTTTGAGTTCAGTTGTTATCATTTTAAAACCTGTTTTGCCACAGAGACTCAGAGGCACAGAGAAAATCTAAATCAGAATACAAAAGGACTGGTTTACCCCTTATAAGCTTTGTGCATTTTCTTTCTTTTTAGGTTCTTCCTCTGAGTCTCTGTGTCTCTGTGGCAAATAATGCTTCTGATTTTACCTGTCCAAATCCGCTAGCACAAAATCGATTGATCCCAGTATCGCCAGGAAATCCGCTACCAGCCAGCCGCGGCTCATGACCGGCAGCGCCTGCACATGGGGGAAGCTGGGGGTCTTGATCCTGACGCGGTACGGGATATTGAGGCCGTCGGAGACGACGAAGTAGCCGTTTTCCCCTTTCGGGGCCTCGATGGCGCTGTAATTCTCACCCTTTGGTGCACTCATGCCGCGGGTGCTGTTGACGAAGTGGTGGATCAGGGACTCGATATCCTTGAGCGTATCCGGCTTCTGCGGCAGCACATAGCGGTAGTCGTCGGTCATCCAGCGCCCGGCCGGCATGGTGGTGAAACACTGCTCCACGATGCGCAGGGACTGCTGGATCTCCTCCATGCGCACCAGATAGCGCGCCCAGCAGTCGCCCCCGTCGGCGGTCGGGATGTCGAAGTCGAAGCGGTCATAGCCGGAATAGGGGATCTTCCTGCGCAGATCCCACTCCATACCGCAGGCGCGCAGGTTCGGGCCGGACAGCCCCCACTCCAGGGCATCGTCCTTCGAGATCGCTCCGACCCCTTTCAGACGGGCCATGAAGATCGGATTTTTGTCCAGCAGCGAGTGGTACTCTTTCAGCCGCGCCGGCATCCAGGCCAGGAAATCCCGCACCGGCCGCTCCCAGTCATCGGGCAGGTCTTCGGCGACGCCGCCGATACGGAACCAGGCGGGGTGCATCCTGCCGCCGGTAATCATCTCCACGATGTCGAAGATTTTTTCCCGGTCGGTAAAGGTGTAGAACACCGGTGTCATCGCCCCGATATCGGCGGCGAAGGTGCCGAGCCAGACCAGGTGATTGGCGATGCGGAACAGCTCGGAGAGCATGACGCGGATGGTCTCCGCCCGCTCCGGCACGGTGATGCCGCACAGTTTCTCCACCGAGTTGCAGTAGGCCAGGTTGTTCTGCACCCCGGACAGGTAGTCGATCCGGTCGGTGTAGGGGATGAACTGGTTCCAGTGCTGGCGTTCGCCAATTTTTTCCGCGCCCCGGTGGTGATAGCCGATGTCGCTGTCCATATCGACGATCTCTTCGCCGTCCAGCTTCAGCATGCAGCGGATGATGCCGTGGGTGCCGGGGTGCTGCGGCCCCAGGTTGAGGATGAGCGTGTCCGGGTCGTTGTGGGCGAAGAACTGCTCGGCCGGCATCGACTGGAACCTGCGGGCGTCCTCAAGGGTGTAGGGGGGCATCTCTGTGCCCCGGAAGGGGTGCGACTTGCGCAGGGGGTGCCCCTCCCAGTCGTGCGGCATCAGGATCCGGCGCAGGTTCGGGTGGCCGTTGAAACGGAGCCCGTACATGTCGAATACCTCACGCTCGTACCAGTCGGCATTGGCAAAGACTTTGGTGACGGTGGGGAGCGGCGCTGCTTCGTCCGGCAGCTCGGTCTTGATGCGGATATGGCCCGGGATGTCGAAGTTGAGCAGGTGGTAGTTGACCGTGTAGGCTTTGAACTTGTCCGGCTCGCGGCGGCAGGAATCGTCCACGCAGGCGATGTCCTCCAGCCGCCGGAACGGGGCGGTCGTGCGGCTCTTCAGGCGGCCGAGCACGTCCGGGAGCAGTTCCGGCGCCACCCGGTAGGTAAGCATGTCGGTGGCGGAGTCGTCGCGGCGGATCTGTTCGCCGAAAATCGCCTCCAGCTCGCCGGTCAGGCCGAAGTCGGGATAGTCGCGCTTCGTCGCGGGGGGACGCCACTGTTCGTCGCTGCGCGGCATAAAGCTGCGCGGATGGCCGACCGAGACTCCTCGGATGGCAGTCCCCTCCAGGCCGGGGCCGCGCGGATCACAGGTTTTTGAGACGCCGTCCACCAGCACCGGCACGGTGGTGCCCTGGCTGCCGCCGGTCATATGCAGCACCGGACGGGAGGGGCGTTCGCCGCTCCTGATTTTCTCCTGCAACAGCATCAAACCCTGCAGGAATGCCTCGGGGCGGGGGGGGCAGCCGGGAATGTAGACATCCACCGGCAGAAACTGGTTGACCCCCTGCACCACGCTGTAGACGTCGTACATGCCGCCGGAGTTGGAACAGCTCCCCATGGAGACCACCCAGCGCGGTTCGGCCATCTGCTCGTACAGGCGGAGGATGTTCGGGGCCATCTTGCGGAACGGGGTGCCGGCAATCACCATCAGGTCGGCTTCACGCGGCGAACCGCGCAGGACTTCGGCCCCGAAGCGGGAGACATCGTAGCGCGAGGTAAATGACGTCATCATCTCGACAAAGCAGCACGACAGCCCGAAGAACATCGGCCAGAGCGAATTTGCCCTGCCCCAGTTGATCAGGTCGTCCAGGTTTGTCAGCAGTATGTTGTCAGGAATGTCCTGGTGCATTTTAAACCTCAAACCATTTTTGCCACGGAGACACAGAGGCACGGAGAAAATCTAAGAAAAGATGTATAAGCGTTACTGATAATGAAGATGCTTTTTTAATTCCAACAACAGGTTTAAGTCTTTCTCTGAGCCTCTGTGTCTCTGTGGCAAACCCGTTTTCCTGCTGATGGCCCCCATTCTAATCCTCCCTTGACCCATAACCACGCCAGCCCCAGCAGCAGGGCGCCGATAAAAAAGGTGATGTGCAGCAGGCCGGGCATGCCGAGCCGGTCCCAGTCGGCGGCCCAGGTGAAGATAAAGGCGGTCTCCACATCGAAGACGATAAAATATATGGCGATCAGGTAAAAGGGGACGGACAGGGGGCGGCGGGCAGCTCCGCTCGGGATGACGCCTGATTCGTAGGGCATTTCCTTGTTGCGGGAGGTGGTCTTGGCACCCAGCCACCAGGCGGCGAACAGCAGAACTCCGATGACCAGGACGGCCACAACGGTGTAGATAATCAGCGGTACTAATTCGGCAAACTGGTACATGCGTTATCTTTCGCCCATCTTCCGGGAACACGTGGAGTGTAAATGCGCGTGGATACATTACGACATCTAGATATCACACTATAACCTACCACACAATTTACAAAATTCAGTGTACGCCGGAATGATGTTTTGTGGTAGTGGCGTAAAATCAGAGAGTTGTTATCAGCTTTCCAGCCCTTTCAGAAAATCCGACACAGCGGTCACATCCTGCAGTTCCCGGAACTCCCGGTAGCCGTCAATGCCGTCGGGGTCAAGTCCGCGATAGAAGCGGGGCCGGGCGGTTTTCAATCCTGACAGGACTTTGCCGGTGGCATAATCATCATCACTCAGTTTATCCGCCCTGAGCTTCAGGCCGATTACCAGGCTGAACCCCAGTTGGAACAACCGTTTCAGGTGCTCGCCGGTAACGATTTCGACTCCCTTTGTTTCATCCCCTTTGCTCAGGTACTCCAGGGCAATGTTCAGATAACCGTACACCCGCTCCACCACGGACTTCATCTGTTCCATGTCGGCGAGATGAGCTTCGTCGGCCACCAGCGCGGTATTGATCAGATAATTCAGCTCCATGCGGAACAGTTCCGAATCCGCCCGGAGGATGACCCTTTCGAGGAAGGTCTTGCCGGTCAAAAACGTATCCGGGAGCGTGGTCGCTTCAACCGCCTGCAGGAGCTCTTTGCTGCGACCGGGGGTAAACGTGGCCGGGTTGATACGGGAGTAGATCTCAATCGCCTCATCATGGGGAGGAAAGCCCAGGTCGGCCAGGCGGCCCGATTTTGTGTGATAGCACTCCTCTTCCGATTCAATGTCGATTTCGCCGCTGACGCTTTCCATAAGCGACGTGTACAGCGGATTGTCCAGGCGGCAAAGCATTTCCAGGAACATGCCGATTATCGGGGTGTGTTTGGGGTTCTTGAATTTAATCAGGAATACATCGTCAAAGGTGTGATCCCAATCGGTCTGGCGCACTTCATCCGTATCGATATCGCCGATGCCCCCCGCAACCACAAGTTCCCGGCCCAGAAACAGGGAGAGGAGGTTGAAATCAAGGTGCGGCAGCAATTCCAGAAAATGATCTTCACTCCCGAGCATAATATATCCCAGATATTCGGCCGCCTTGTTTTCCTGAAACGACCACCCTTTCCAGAGTTCCATATCAAGGATGAAAACGCACTGCTCCGGGCTTGCCAGCGCCAGCAGTTCCATGGCGTCAGGCCCGCCGTTCTCCTTAAAAAGCCAGTACAACTCATGGGGTTGCAGGGCCCTGGCCAGTTTTGTGCTCTCCGGGTCGCCCAGGATCAGGGCCAGTTTCTCCGCGGGGAGTACCCTGTCTAGATAGCTGCGCTTGTCGGCAAACGGAAGGGTGCGGAACTCTTCTTCACCAACTCGTGCGTTCGTTACGACTGTTTTTCCGGTTTTTCCGGTTACGTTTTTCTTAGACATATCTGTTCCTTGCCAAGCTGGTTTATAGTAATCGTTTGTCCATAACTTTCTCTTGTAACTATACGGCGGCAGGCCGCTTATTGATACACCTATCTGCTGTTTACCGGTATTGCAACTGTTAATAAGACTGAGCAGTGGCGTGACATTTCGGGCTGCGGCAGGTATATTGGCTTTGAATCGAGACCGGACAAGGGAGATATACGATGAACAATTATATGCTTTATCTGCTGATGCTCTGCGGAGGTATTGCCGTGGCTGTCCAGCCCACCATCAACGCCCGTCTTGCCCGTCTCATCGGAGTGCTGGAAAGTTCATGCATCTCGTTTGCCGTGGGTACCTTGGCGCTCTTCATGGCGGTGCTGCTGGCCGGTCGCGGAAACATGCGGGGGATTGCCGGGGCCTCGTGGTGGGAGTTGAGTGGCGGACTGCTGGGAGCGTTATTCGTGACGATGACGATTTTCGTTGTGCCGCGGATCGGCACCGCCGCTGCGATGGCGGCCATCATTGCGGGGCAGCTTGCCACCGGCCTACTGATGGATCACTTCGGGCTGCTCGGCGGTCGCCACATCCCGCTCGATTCAAGCCGCGTGATCGGCGTCGTTCTTCTGATGGCAGGCGGCTGGCTGGTTTTCCGCCGTGTCGCGAGCTGAACCATAATCCCTCCCGTTATTTCCTGATCATCAGCGCCACCGGGCGGTAGATCCAGTATTTACCGCCGGTTACCTTGGCAAGATTGATGTCGCTCGTCAGCACGATCCGCTTTCCCCCGATATTCTGGTGCGCCAGCGTGTACCGTTTTTTGCCGAGAACCTTGTAGACTATTGCCGTGTGGTCGGGGGCGCCCAGGGTTTCCCACCTCGTGCCTCCGCCCGGCAGATGTTCGGTGGTTTTGACGCTGCGGAACTGGATGATATCCCCCGCCTTTATCTCGTCTTTTTCGGGGTTAAGGGGGAGGCCGAAGGATGTGGGACGGGTCCAGTCCGCCAGGCTCGTGTCGAGTGCCTGTTGGGCAAGATCCCAGCACTCGCCGCTTCCCACCTGGGTTCCCATCACGCCGTTGACAAATGCAAGCACCTCGCCATTCAGCTCAAGGTGAAGCAGGTTGGCGGGAAGAGCCTTTGTGACCGTAAGGGTGAAAAAGCCCAGTCCCTGGTAGTTCAAAGCGTTCTTTTGGCTGCTGCCGAACAGGGTGACCGTGTAGGTGCCGATGCCGTCTTTGATCAGGTAGCGGACGTTGAACGAGCCGTCGGCAGCGAGGGGTACAGGGTTGCTGCGCGCTGTGCCCCCTTTTTTGGCGACCTTCACAACCAGGGTTTTCTGCGTGGTGGCACCGGCAAGGACGAGGCTTGACGACAGGTCCACCGGTATGGGATCAAGGCTCAGTTTGGCTTCGCCACCTGTATACCAGGTTATGGCAGCCTTGCCGGTCTGGTTCGAATTCCCCGGTGTCGCACAGCCAAAAGTCAGGTATGCCAGCAGTATCAGTGAAATCACTCGTGCCGTTTTCATGCGTCGAGCTTCTCCCTGACTCTCCTCAACAGTTCCATCGGCTGAACCGGCTTCGTGATCAGGTCGATTCCTTCTTCCGAGACCCCCCGGTTCTGCATGAACTCAGCCGTATAACCGCTGCAATAGAGTATCCTTACCCGCGGTTTCAGCTGGCAGATTTCGGCATACGCCTCTTTGCCGCTTTTTTTCGGCATGATCATATCCATCAGGATCAGGGAGATCCGGTCGCGGTTGGCGGCAAACAGGTCAACGGCGTCCTGTCCATCCTCCGCCTCAATAACGTCATAGCCGAATTGTGTCAAGACGGTGGATTCAAGCTTGCGGACGGCGTCATCATCCTCTGCCAGCAGTATGGTCTCGCTTCCTCCCTGCGGTGGCTGCGGGACCTCTTTCTCATCGCAATTCGCCTGTTCTTCGGCAACAAGGGGGAGATACACCCTGAAGATGGTCCCCATGCCAGGCTCGCTGTAAACATTGATAAAGCCGTTGTGCTGGCGGACTATGCCGTAGACAATAGCCATGCCGAGGCCGGTTCCCTTGCCGACTTCCTTGGTCGTAAAAAACGGCTCGAAGATTCTGGCACAGGTTTCCGTATCCATGCCGCCGCCGGTGTCGGACACCGTGATGCAGGCATAACGGCCCGGCACGACAGAATCAAAGCCATGCACATGCTCAGCTGCCGCATCAATCTCCCGAATCCCGGTTTCAATCGTCAATACGCCGCCTTTCTGCATGGCATCTCGGGCATTGGTCGCCAGGTTGATCAGCACCTGCTCGATCTGTCCGTTGTCAACGCTGACCGGCAGCTTCAGATCGTTGATAATCAGCTTCAGCTGGATATCCTCGCCGATGATCCGTACCAGAAATTTCTGCACGTGCTGCATGATCTGGTTAAGGTCGCTGATTTTGAACTCCAGAAGCTGCTTGCGGCTGAAGGCCAGCAGCCCCCTGGTCAGCTGGGCTGCCTTCTCCGATGAACTGGTGATCTGCTCGATCGCGTCACTTTGCCGCGTATCCAGATTCTTTCCCAGGGAGAGGAGATTGGCATATCCCATGATAACAGTAAGGATGTTGTTGAAATCATGGGCAACGCCGCCGGCGAGTTGCCCGACTGCCTCCATCTTTTGCGCGTGGCGCAGCTGATCTTCCAGATGCCGGTGGTCGGTTACGTCGATGCCGATACTGGCGACTCCGGAGATGGAATTGTCGGGATTGTGCAGCATCGTGTTGTCCCAGACGATAGTGCGGATTTTTCCGTCACGGGTGACAATCTGGTTCTCAAAGTGCGAAGCGTGGGCGTCGCCGATCATGACGTTATCAAAAACAGTTTTTATCTCTGTATTAACGCCCTCCGGAATAAACGTATCAAACCAGTTTTTGCCGACGATATCATCTTTTTCCCATCCGGATAGCTGTGACAGGAAATTGTTACAGAAAGTTATGGAGCCGTGTGTGTCGAGCGTTACCGCAAGCATCCGCACATTCTCAAGCAGTTCCCGGAAACGCTTTTCAGATGCAAGCTGTTCGGCTTCCGCCCTGATGCGGTCGTCAACCTCCTCCTCAAGTTGTGCCGTCTGTTCCTCCAGTGCTTCTTGTGCCATCTGCCGTTCGGCACATTCCGATTTGAGTTGGGCGGTTTTGCGTTTCACCTGGATGCGAAGCATGATTATGAACGCAGTTCCCACCCCCGAAGCACCAAGGAACAGGATGAAGGCGTTCTTCAGCCATGAAGGGATAACGGGAATGGTCGAGGCCGTGCCGTGCGCCCAGCGCTGACGTGCCTGATGATAGGGGGACGACTCGGCGTTGCGCCATTCGGTAAGGTAGGTGTCAAGTGTTTCAAGGGTCTGGCGGTTTTTTCCCTTGGCGACCGTAAAATAGATGTCAAAGGGGTTGAAGATGACGCCGGACGATTTGATGTCGTACTCATGCTGCTTTGCGGCACCAAAGGTGTTGTTGACAATACCGCCGTCCACCTGTCGGGAGGATACCGCTTGAAAAACCTCTTCAAAATTTCCGTATTCGATCAGCTGGCAGGGTATCTCAAACTTTTCCACCAGATTGCGGAAGTTGGCGGCGTTAAAATCACCCTTCATCAGCGCAATTTTTTTTCCCTTTACCTGCCGGATGTTGTCGATACTTGAATCGGCGGGAACGTAGAGCTCGGCCCAGACGGTAAGCAACTGCGTCTTGCCGTAATCCATGAATTCGGCGCGATCCCTGGTGAAGGCCACGTTGGTGAGCACATCGACTTCGCCGGTTTTAATGCGTGCCAGTCCGTCCGACCAGTTGCCGTAGACGTACTCGATATTCCACCCTTCCCGTTGCGCGATTTCTTTCAGAAAATCCACGTAGAAGCCTTGGACGGTGCCGTCCTTGGCCTGGAAAATGGCAGGGTAGAAGTTGAAGGCAGCGATGCGGATGGTTTGCGGCGGCGCGGAAACCGCGGGGAGGGGTGAGAAGAGTATGATATTCAGCAACAGCAGGCAGAGCAACATCTGAAACCGTTTCATGTACACCCTCGTGTATTGCTTCAAAGATTACAGCTGAAACCGTGTCACCAGAGCTTGCAGCTCTTCCGCATGGGCATCCAGAAGTGAAGCTGCCGCGGCTGCTTCCTGTGCGCCATTGGCGGTCTGCTGAATCACTTCGGATATCTGATGCATATTGGATGAAATGTCATTGGAGGTGGCTGTCTGCTCTTCGGCTGCAGTGGCAATCTGATTTACCTGCATGGTTATGGCATTGATCTGTTCCAGGATGTTCCGCAAGGCTTCTCCTGACCGGGCAGCTTCGTCTGTTCCCGATTCTACCTGGCTGACCCCCTGCTGCATCAATGCAACGGCTCCGCCGGTTTCCTTTTGAATCCCCTTGATCATCTCGCTGATCTCCCGGGTTGCACGGGTAGTGCGTTCGGCCAGGGCGCGGACTTCATCGGCAACGACGGCAAATCCCCGCCCCTGCTCACCGGCACGTGCCGCTTCTATGGCGGCATTGAGCGCCAGCAGGTTGGTCTGGTCGGCAATGTCTTCGATAGTGCCGATGATGGCTCCGATCTGATCGCTTCGTACGCCAAGGTTTTCGATGGTTTTTGCAGACTCCTGCACCCTCTCCGCAATCTGTCCCATGATGGTCACGGTCCTTTCCACCACGGCGACACCGGCATTGGCAGCTTGCGAGGCGCGCTGGACTTCTTCGGCTGCCATCATGCAGTTCTGGGCGATGTCGGAAGACGTGGCAGTCATCTCTTCGTCGGCAGTTGCCACGGTGACGGCTTGGGCCGCGACCTCTTCAGCGCCGGTGGCAATCTGTTCGGATGATGTGTGCAGCTGGCTGGCTGCCGAAGCCACCTGGGAAGACGTGTCGGCAATCTTGCTGATGTCGCTGTGCAGCTCTTCTACCAGATGGTTGAGCATATTGCTGACCTGGCTTATCTCGTCGTTGCCCGTGGAGTGGAATCTCCTGCTGAGATTGCCTTTTGCAAGAAAGCTGACTTCTTCAACAATCCGGGTAAGCGGTTTTACAATTGAAAGCCGCAGGAAAAACATCATGATGATCACCACGATGCTGATGACAGCCACAATCCAGCCACTGGTTTTAACCTGACTCGAAAGCCCTGAAAGCTTATTCGAGACCTGGTTCATCTGGGTACGTCCATCCAGTTTGCTCTTGGAGGAAATTTCCGCCGCCGTATTGATTACCCGGTCACAGGCCTTGTCATACTCATCCATGGCTTTGTTGCCTTCCTCAGCACTGTTGCCATAGGCTTCGTACATCATGGTTCCGGTCTGCCACATGGCCGGAAGCGCCTGGTGGATCGTGTGTAATCTGGCAGTGTGATCCTTGTCGTCCTTATTGCTTTCAAGCAGCTTTGCGACAATCTGCAGCGATTTTTCATAGGCTGGTTTTGCTTCTTTTTCGATGACCTCCCTTTCTCTGGTCAGACTGGCATCGGTGATAAACTGCCAGACATTGGCCACTTGCAGCTGAAGGTCCTGGGTAAGATAAATTTCGTTCTGTAGATTCTCGTACGATGATAGTTGAGAACGCACGTCATACAATCCCCGGGAAGTCAATTGCGGACTCAGGATACAAATCAGGGCAATAACGGACGACATTCCAACGGCAATCATAAGTTTTTTTGCGATGCTCATTCAGACACCTCTCGGGGAGATTACATGCGTAAATATTCGATGGAGTACTATAGCAGGAATTTGTGCAGTTGCACCTATAACCTCAATGCCCGGCACTCTTTTCTACCGTTCAGGACGCGGAAACTGGCGGTGCCCTGGTCAAGGGCAAGGATGAAGCTCAATGTCCATGGCCTCCGGCGGGCTATGCTTGAAGGGGAATTTACATTTTTCTGCTGTCGTAGGCCCAGTGCAGAAGTGCTTGACGCTGCTTCCTT
>Ga0209212_1006086_pt1 | contig 13992 bp, 10 predicted proteins | sample RifGroC2_FD_183996 | JGI IMG/M metagenome (GOLD analysis project Ga0209212, IMG submission 183996) | Groundwater microbial communities from Rifle, Colorado, USA - Groundwater C2 (SPAdes) (version 2) | ecosystem: Environmental > Aquatic > Deep subsurface > Groundwater | place: Rifle, Colorado... | reverse complement strand
ATGTTATTTATAAGCGAGCCTCTTCTGGGTGGCCTATGCCGACCAGGAAAACCATCAGGGGTAACCTAAGATGACAGGAAAAAGTGGTACCACGGTTTGTAGACAACAGAACTCAAATAGTCCTTGACGAAAGAATAAAGATATGAAAACATAAATAGTGCCTAACGGCTTAACATCAATAAGAAAATCAGATTTTGTTACGTATAGCAATAAATAGTAGATGAGTGCGCAACCAGAAAGAAGAAGACATATGGAAAGGTAGAGGTCCTAGATCCACATTGCCAAACAGACACAAGAGGGGCATATTCACCGAGTAGGATCTCTAGAAGGCTCACTCATGCTTTGGTGCCACGATGGGATCCAGCCGGGCGGCCTTGAGCGCCTGGAAATAGCCGAAGATTACCCACCACCGCCGATAAGAGGAAGGCGATCAGGACGATCCCCCCGTTGAAGACGAAGGGCACGTGGGGCGATCACCTATCCATCGTTCGCCAGGGCATAACTTGTGCTGCGGCCGCCTCCCGGCTCTTTCACTAAAACACCACGCTTCACCAGATCATCAATGTCCCTCAGGGCGGTATCCTGCGAGCATTCGGCCAGTTTGGCCCATTTGGAAGACGTCAGCTTGCCTTCAAAACCGTTGAACAGCCGGTTGATGACGGCTCGCTGGCGTTCATTGAATGGCTTGTGGGTATGGGCCTCCCAGAAGTGGGCCTTATGGAAGATGCCGGCCAGGATAAGTTCCGCGCCGTCAATGGCGCGATCCAGGCATCCCAGGAACCATTCAAGCCAGGGGGTTATGTCCAGGCCGCTTCTTTGGGTTTTTTCCAGCATACCGTAGTAAGCGTTTCGCTCCAGGCGAATTTGCGCCGACATACTATAAAAACGCTGCGTACTGTTTTCCGAACGCGCCAGAGCCATATCGGCAATCGCCCGAGCAATCCGGCCGTTGCCATCCTCAAAAGGATGGATCGTTACAAACCAGAGATGCGCCAGACCTGCCGCCAAAACCGGATCGATGGATTGGGGACCGTTAAACCATTTCAGGAAAGCGCTCATCTCCTCGGGGACACGCTTAGCTTCAGGGGCCTGATAATGCACCTTCTCCCGGCCAATCGGGCCGGAAACCACCTGCATGGGATCGGACTTATCATCACGCCAGCGGCCAACCGCGATTTTTGTCATACCACTGCGCCCGGTTGGGAACAGAGCGGAGTGCCAGGCAAACAGACGTTCCTCGGTCAACGGATCGGCAAAATGCCCGGTGGCATCGAGCATCATTTCAACAACCCCCTCGACATGCCGGTCAACCGGTATAAGTCCGCCGATATCGAGTCCCAGTCTGCGGGCGATAGAAGACCGCACCTGGTCTTTATCCAGCTTTTCACCTTCGATTTCGCTGGATTTGAGAACATCCTCGGTCAGGGTTTGCAGTACGGCTTCACTGCGGAGAGAAAAACCCAGCCCCTCCGTACGCCCGATGAGCCGCCCTTGCCGATGACGTACGCCGGCAAGCTGCCCTGCCAGCCGCTCATGGCTCCAAGTCAGTTTTGGCCAATTCTTCCTATGGTGGATATAATTCATCATTCTCTGACATTCCTTGGTGATATTATGCCGCGTATTCGCCGCAAAAAGCAAGAACAATCTCCGCATTTATTGCGTCGAATAAGGCTGCTATTCACCGCAGGCCAAAAAGAGGTGATTTACCTCCTCATCCGGATGCGGCAGCGGATGAGACGGAAGAAGAATCCGATCAGAACAATCCCCAGAATATGGAGCAGAATGCCGATCCCGATCGCCCCGTAGGTGATCCCGTTTCCGCCGGCGATGAGCCGGATCGGGTTCCAGGAGGGATCGGGGGAAAAGCGCCCCTCCGGCTGCCGGTACCGGGTGGGGATATCGGGGATTCCATTTCCGTTCTCGTCGGGAAAACTCTTCATGTACTCTGCCAGAGCCACCCATTCCTTGATCTCCTGGACACCCGGGCTGGTCGCATCGGCGTCGATGATCCCCTGCTTCGTATCGGCGACGGGGCGTCCCTCGCGATCCCTCGGCGTGATCGAGAGCAGGCCGTATGAGGCATCACGGACAAAGTTCACCATCTGGGCGGTGTAGTAATTCATACAGATCCGGTAGAGCCTTTTGGGGTCGACCGGCTCATGGACGCCTTTGGGGTTTCTGACCTGGATCGACGTCACGCGATCGAAGGGAATCCGGTGGGGGTTGAATGAGAAATTTACACCGGAAAGCTGCAGATGGGCGTCGCGTTTCATGTTTCCCACCGTGGTCTCCACCTCCAGGAGATCCTTGAGCTCTTTGCCGGTGATATGGTACGCGACCAGCGGATAGCCGGGGGCGCCGTCGGTCCCGAGACCGAGGGAGAGGGTGCGGAAGATATCGGCGACGGTAATCGGCCCCTTCAAAAATGAATCCCGGATATTACCAAGCGGCTGCAGGGCAATGTCGATATGTTCGTAATGGGGCCCCTCGGCCTTCTCTACGGCGAACCGAAAGGCGTCCGTGATCATATCCCCGATCCCCGTCTCGCCGGGATGGGCCTGGGCGTAATCCAAGGTCTCCATATCGAAGGCGCTTTCGGCGACGACCTGGTCGACCCGGTTGCCGTAGGCGGCCAGATACCCCTTGTCCACGTCCTTTCTGTACACGGCAATCTCATGCGCAAGATCGGGATCGTCCGGGATTTCCTTAGTCACGGGTTTCAGGTCATAGCCGGCGAGCGTCACCCCTGTCCCTTTTTCATAATCCACTGCCAATCTGCCGAGAGTGGCGCCATAGGAACCTGCCGAGACGATGAGGGTCTTTCCGACGACGATCGGTTTGGACAGGACGGTGTGGGTGTGGCCGCTGACGATCACATCTATTTCCGGGACGGCGCGGGCAAGCTTTTCGTCCTCGGAATGCTCGTTCCTCGGCGATGTGCCGGTATGAGAGAGGCATACAATCACATCTGCTTTTTCTTTATTTTTCAGGAGATCGACCATTTTCTTGCTTATCTCAACGGGATCGCCAAAGGCGACTGGTTTAGCGAAGGGGGTGTCGACCTGGGCATCCTTCCCCATGATGCCGAACAGGCCGATCCTGATGCCCCGGCGCTCGATGACCGTATAGGGGACGACCGGGTACTCACGGAAGGCTTCCTTCAGATTGCCGTCTCCCTTACCCTCCGGGCTGAAAATCACATTGGAGGCGACCATGACGGGGAGTTTCTTTTCTGTGGCGCGGGCCTTTCGAAGCGCCTTCGCCAGGCCGTCCAGATGGAAGTCGAAATCGTGATTCCCGAGGGTCATGACGTCGTAACCCATCGCGGCCATGAGGCGGAGTTCCGCCGCTTCCGTCATGAAGGTCGTATGGAAGAGGGTCCCCATGCTGAAGTCGCCGGCATCGACAAGAAGCGTCCGGTCGCCCTCGCGATTCTCCCGGATGAGCGACAGAAGCTTCGCATATCCGCCCCGTTCGAGAGGCGGGCCGTCCGGGGCGGCTACGCGCTGGGGGAGAAAATAGGAGTGCAGATCATGGGTAAACAGAATGACGAGGCGTTCACGGGTTGCCGGTGCTCCGGTTGCGGCATCCATACGGGGAAAGCCGATAGCTATCATGAGCAGGGCGACCATCGCCGGGACCATTCCCCTCAGAAACAAAGGGTGCTTCATGTCGTTTCTCCTTAATTTTTTCATGACTCCCGTACCTTCAGACCGCTGATAAGAATAATACTCAACAGGCTAACGATCCCGACGATAACAAAGGCAAGGCCGAAGGCGCCTGCATCCCCAAAGACGCCCAATGCAATAGGAATAAGACCGCCGCCGATCAGGGAAGAGATTAGCACCGTCAGCGAGACGGAGAGATTCCGACTGCCCGCCGGGACGATCCGGGAAAGGACCGTGAACCCCGCCGGATAGAAGCAGACCATCAGCATCGGCTGGAGAAAAAGCATCAGGATCATCCATCTGTCGGGCAAGACACCCAGAAGGATCGTTGTAGAACCGCTGAACAACAGGGCTGCGGCCAGCGTCGGTTTCGGTCCAAAACGGTCCGATACCCAGCCGGAGAGGGGGGTGATGGCGAGGACGGGGAGCCGGGAGAGACCGACCAACGTGTTAGCCAGACCCCGATCGATCCCTCTTTCGGCGACAAGGTAGAGGGTCATCATGCTGTACAGACCCATACTGAAACCGATGGCCAGGCTGAACAGGGCAACCATGATCCAGAACGCCGGCTTGACGATCAGTTGACGGATATTCCCCGGCGTGGGAGCTTCTCCTCTGAAGTCTCCCCCCTGCCCGAGACGGAGAAAAAAGAACCCCAGTATGAGGGAGACGCTTCCGATCAGGGCCAGAACACCCTGCCAGGGAAAGAAGACGAGAAGCCCTTCGACGATCAGCGGCGCGGCCATATAAGCAAGGGAGGGGGCGAGTTCGTGGATGGAGATCGCCTTTCCCCAGTTGACGGGGTTGACTGAGGCGGTAATCGTCGTGATTCCCGATGGCAGATAGATCCCGGCAGGGATACCGGTTAGCACAAGTCCGATGCGGATCGCCCAGAGCGTGCGGCTCGCGGCGACGAGGAAAAGGGCACAACCGATCGCGATGGCGGCAAGAGCAATCGTCTGGCGGAAGGTAAGCCTCGACGAGAGGTATCCCGATACGAACAGACCCGTCGCATAGCCAATCGCCATCATCATGAAAAGGCTTCCGGCGCCGGCATGGCCGAGGCCGAGATCCTTCTCGATGACCGGGAGGAGCGGCGCCATGGCGATCCTGGCGAGGATATTAACAAAAAAGATGGCGGTTATAAGCCCGAGCAGGAAGAATTGGGATTTACGTGTGAGGGGAACGCTGGTCATATCTTGCCCTCTCCGGTAATTCCCGGCAGGCGGTTGATTCCCATCTGCTTCCGGCCTTCCCTGAAGAGGACCTCCATGCTGTCTGTAGATACCTTTTCCACGAAACCGCGGCCGAATTGCGGGTGGGCTATCACATCGCCTTTTTCGTAATTTTCCGTCCATTTGTAATCCCACACCACGGCGTCCGATGCCTTCGAAGCATTCCGCGCTTCCCACTGTCGCGAATCGACGGGGCGGACCGTCCGCTGCATTTTGGCGGAGTCGTTACCCGGCCGGCGCCCCGACGGGACCTCCCTTCGCTTTTCCGGTCTTGGTCCGTGATAGCGGTGTTCGCTCCCGCAGGTCTTGCACTTGACTCCGTGAACCGCGCCTCCTACTTCGTATAGAACGATATGGGCCAGTTGGAGCCGGCAGCGGGAGCAGAAGGTGTCGATGTTTTTTCCTACGAGTGACAAATGATAACCTCCTTTTTACATCGCCCCGTACTTCCGGAGCTTTTGGTGAATGGTCCGGCGGGTGATGCCGAGACGGCGGGCGGCCTCGCTCTTATTGCCTTGTGCGGCATCCAGAGCTTTCAGGATCGTTTCCCGCTCGACGGTTTCGAGGGAAGGGTGTTCGGCCCCGCTTGTGAGCGGCGCTGCCGTCGGGGAGGCAGGAGTACCGGTTTCCGGCAGGAGGATGGAGAGCTCCTTTTCGTCGAGGTATTCGCCGCGAGAAAGGACGACACCCCGTTCTACGGCATTCATCAGCTCCCGAACGTTTCCCGGCCAGGAATGGCGGAGAAGCCGGTCCATCGCCTGCGGCGTAAACCCCCTGATGGTTTTACGGTTCTTCACGGCGAACCGGGCGAGAAACTCCTGGGATAGAAGCGGAATGTCTTCAGGCCTCTCTCTGAGGGGCGGGACATGGAGCGTAACGACGTTCAGCCGGTAAAAAAGGTCTTCCCGGAATCGGCCGGCCGTGATCTCCTTCAGGAGATCCCGGTTCGTCGCGGCGATAAGCCGGACATCGACCGCGAGCACCTCCGAGCCGCCCACACGGGTGAGTTCCCGCTCCTGGAGAACGCGAAGGAGCTTTACCTGCATCCCGACCGACATCTCGCTCACTTCATCGAGGAAGAGACTCCCACCGTCTGCCTGGCGGAACTTGCCCTCTTTCAGCCGGTCGGCGCCGGTGAAGGCCCCCTTTTCGTGGCCGAAGAGCTCCGATTCGAGAAGGGTCTCGGCGATCGCCGCACAGTTGAACCGAATGAAAGGGCCGTCCTTCCGAAGGCTGTTATAATGGACAAGCCCGGCGATCATCTCTTTCCCGGTCCCCGATTCTCCGGTGACGAGGACCGTCGCCTCGGAAGGGGCGACCTGGAAGGCGGTGTCGATCAGGCTGGTCATGGCGGCGGAGCGGCCGATCAGGTTCCGCCGGTCGAACCGCTCGCCGAGGCTTTCCTTCAGAAGGCGGTTCTCCTTCCTAAGATGGCTGTGATCCATCGCCCGCTCCAGCGTGAGGTGCAACTCGTCGAAATCCAATGGTTTGGTAAGATAGTCGTAGGCCCCTTTTTTCAAGGCCGAAACAGCCGTTTCCACGGAGGCGTATGCGGTCATGATGACAACGGGGATAGACGGATTGAATGCCTTGATCCCGGCCAGCGCTTCCAGGCCCGAGACCCTGATCATCCGGATGTCCATGAGGATGAGGTCGAATGGCCGGCTGCGGACGGCTTCCATGGCGCTTTGGCCGTCATCGGCCTCGGTGATCGCGTATCCCCAGCCCGAAAGAAGTGTCCGGAGCATCGTCCGGTGGGCAAGATCGTCGTCCACCACGAGGATCTCATTTTTTATCTTCATAAGGGACTCCTCATCATGATTACGGCTTCATCGGGAGAATGACCGTCGCCGTCGTTCCTTCCCCCGGCTCGCTTACCAGCAGAATCTTTCCGCCGTGCGCCTCGACGATCTTCTCGACAATGGGGAGGCCGAGGCCTGTACCCGCCGGTTTTGTCGTGAAGTAAGGATCGAAGACCCGGGGAAGATCCTCCTTCCGGATCCCGGCGCCGGTATCGGTGATTGAAATCCGGATCGACCGGTCGTCCTGCCGGGCGAGCGCGACGCGCAAGGTTCCTCCCGCTTCCATAGCCGCGATGGCGTTCAGAGCGAGGTTCATCAATACCTGGCTCATCCGGTCGGCATCGATGGGGAACTCTCCGATCTCGGGTGAGAGATCCGTTTCGATGGCGATTCCCTTGTCCCGCGCCTGACCTTCAACCGTCTTCAGAGCGTGACGGATCAACGACTGGAGCGATGCAGGTACAAGGGTCATCGTCAGCGGCCGGGCGAATTCGAGAAGTTGGTTGATGACCCGGTTCAGCCGATCCACTTCGCGGATCATTACCTCGGCGGTTTCACGGTCGGTTGGGTTTTCTTGGAAACGCTCCCGGAAATAGGTGGCGAATCCTTTAAGTGAACTGAGCGGATTTCTTATCTCGTGGGCGACTCCGGCAGCGATGCTTCCGAGAGAGGCCAGGCGACGGTTCCGGGTGACCTCCTGCTGAAGGCGGCGAACCTCTGTCATGTCTCGAAAGAGGATGACATAGCCGAGAAAGACGCCGTCATCCCCCTCAAGAGTCGTCGCAATCACTTCCAGTTGAAGGGTTCGGCCTTCGGCAATGGTGCAGTCGATCTCCCGTTCGATCATCCGCCGCTCGGCGGTAACCTCAAGGAAGATCTCTCGACAGTTTCCGGGAAGAATCTCCCCGGCCTGTTTTCCAAGTACCTCCCCGGCCCGCCGCCCGAGAATACTCTCCGCCGTCTGGTTGAAAGCAGTCAGAGCTCCCGAACCGTCGAAAGCAGCCAGGCCGATGGGCATGTTCTCCACCAGGTTGTCGGAAAAAGCCTTGATGCGAGAGAGAGAACTCCGTGCGGTGCGGTATCCCTGGGCCAGCAGCAGGGACACGATTCCCGCGAAGCCGATCAGGAGGAAAACGACGGCTATCCAGATCGTACGGCGCTGGTCCTCCTTATGGGCGGCCAGAATCGGCCCCATATCCAGTCCAACGAAAATGACGAAACCCGGGATCTCCGTCTCTTTCGAACCGGGCGCCTGGAGCATCGGATCGGGGAATCCCGGGAGGGGGCCGCCTGTCGGTGCGAACCGCCGGTAGATTTCGAAAGTGTCGGCCCCTTCGCTGTTCGGGACCCGGCGCCAGACGAGTGTTTCCGTTCCGGCGATTCGCGGCAGGTCAAGATCCAGGCCGTAACCCATGCCGAGCCTGGAGGGGTCGCTGTCGGCAAGGATCGTCCCCCGGACGTCCGTGACGATCAGGTAGTCGATGTCCTGCTCCCGGGAGGTCTCCATGAGGAGCTTCTGGAGCTGGAAGCCGCCCCACCGCAGCCCGATCCCTGTCCGCGCGCCCGCCTCGAAGGAGCGGATCAGGGCCGCCCCCTTCTCCACGAGCAGGCGGGTCGTCTGCTCTTCCTGCCGGTTGATGTTCTCCAGGGTCATGAAGATGAAAAGCGGCAAGAGGATGATAACCGCACCGATGATCATCCAGGGTGGGATCACCGCCCAGAGCCGCCTGCTTCTCCCCTTTTTCCTTGTCATGATCCTGTTTACCGTCCCTGCCCGCTTCCGGATACTTTTTGATCGATTGGATACCACGGGTGGATACTAATTATCCATCTTTTTCTCTGCCTAGCTCTGAAATGGATCTGTCTCCGGAAAGGCATAAACCATTATCATTTTATTTTTTGCCGGTAATGTATGCTTTGCCGACGTTTTTCGAGGGTATCACTTTCAATTATAGCGACGGCGCATCGATTCTGGCACGAACGTTGCTCTATAAGACAGCCAAACGAGAAAAAACATTCTCAATAACAAGAAGGAGAAACGAAGATGAAAAAAGTGATGGTTACAGTGATGGCGCTGCTCGTTGCGGCGCTGCTCGCGACCGCTGCCCTGGCCTTTGGCCCGGGTAGGGGGCCCGGTTACGGACCCTGCGGGCGAGGGGATTTTGGGGGATTCGGGGAATTGAATCTGACGGCGGATCAGAAGACCAAGCTCAGCGAGCTGCGGGATGCCCAATTCAAGGAGATCAAACCGCTTCAGGAGCAGATGTTCACCCAGCGGGATGCACTGAGGAAACTCTGGCTGGAATCGAATCCCGACCAGGGAAAGATCACGGCGGCCCAGAAGGAGATGAGGTCGGTGCGAGATCAGATGCAGGACAAAATGACGGCGTTTCGTCTGGATGCGTCGAAGGTCCTCACGCCGGAGCAGCGAGAGAAGGCCAAGTCCTTTGCTGCCGGTTACGCTGCCGGTCGCGGGTATGGGCCGGGGCGGGGACATGGTATGAGTCGCGGTTTCGGGCCTGGCGGTTGCGGTGGCGGTGACTATCAGGGCGGCGGTCCTAAGGCCGGGGGCTGGGGCAGGTGGTAATCTTTTAAAACAACAACAGGGGGATCATCCGGGAGGTTTAGGCGCCCTCCTCCCCTTCCGGATGATGCCCCCTTTTTCGGTTTGGACGGCTTCGTAAAAAAAAGACTTTTCAAAAAGGGCTTGACAGGGTCATATAATTGATTTAAAGAACTGCCTCACTTGGAAGAACCAGAGAAAATAAGGGATGGGACGTATTGACATGACAGCGGCTGCACCAAGAGCGAACAGCAACGATATCGTTTTGCTGCCCAGTCTTCTGGGTCTCGCTCTTCTTTGCCTGTCAAACAGGACCCGCCGCCCGTCGTATGTAGGATTTCCGTAACAACCGATCATAAGATCACAATCCGAAGGCCATGGGCGGCGAAGCCCATGGCCTTTTTTATTCATTGCGAAAGGAGTCGGCTATGAAGGAAACGGGAGAGAGGGTTTTTATTTTTGACACGACACTTCGGGACGGCGAGCAGTCGCCCGGGGCAAGCATGAACCCGGACGAAAAACTGCGGATCGCACGCCAGCTCGAAAAAATGGGCGTGGATATCATCGAGGCCGGTTTCCCGGTGGCGTCGGACGGCGACTTTGCATCCGTACAGCAGATCGCCCGGGAGATCCGGGGCTGTCAGATCGCGGCGCTCGCCCGGGCAAACAAGGCCGACATCGAACGCGCCTGGGAGGCGATCTCCGGAGCCGCAGCTCCCCGGATCCACACCTTCATCTCATCGTCGGACATCCACCTTAAATACCAGCTTAAAAAGACGCGAGCCGAGGTCCTCAGAGAAGCCATTGCAGCAGTCGCCCATGCCTGCAGCTACACCAGCAATGTGGAGTTTTCCCCGATGGACGCGACCCGGAGCGATAGGGGGTATCTTTGCGAGATGGTCGAAGCGGTCATTGCCACAGGCGCGACAACGGTCAACATCCCCGACACGGTAGGCTATGCCGTCCCGGAAGAGTTCGGCGATCTGATCGCGATGCTCTTCTCGCGGGTACCGAACATCCGCCAGGCGGTCGTCTCGGTCCACTGCCACAACGATCTGGGTCTGGCCACGGCCAATACGCTCGCCGCTGTGAAAAATGGGGCGCGTCAGGCGGAATGCACGATCAACGGGATCGGTGAGCGAGCAGGGAACAGCGCGATGGAGGAGGTGGTCATGGCCATCAAGACCCGGAGGGACCTCTTCGGTCTCCACACGGGGATCAAGACCGAGACTATTCATCAGGCATCGCGTCTACTCACTCAGATCACCGGCATCATCGTCCAGCCGAATAAGGCGATTGTCGGCGCAAACGCTTTCGCCCACGAGTCGGGCATCCACCAGGACGGCCTGATCAAAGAGAAGACCACTTACGAGATCATGACCCCCCAGTCCGTAGGGATCTCGGACACGCATATCGTCCTCGGCAAGCATTCGGGGCGCCACGCGATCACCAACCGCCTGAAGGAGATGGGGTATGCGCTGGCCGAAGAGGAGATCAACAACGTCTTCGTCCGTTTCAAGGAACTCGCCGATATCAAGAAAGAGGTCTTCGACGAGGACCTCGAAACGATCGTTTACGAGGAGTCTTCCCGGCACGAGGAAAAATACCGCTTCCTCTACCTCAATGTGGTGAGCGGGAACGCCGCTGTGCCGACGGCGACGATGCAGATGGAGGTAGACGGGCAGATGGTCCAGGAGGCCGGTTTCGGCGTCGGGCCGGTAGACGCAACCTTTGCCGCGATCCGGAAGATCACGAAGACCAATTACCCCCTTCTGAAGTTTACCGTCAACGCCATAACCGGCGGGACCGACGCCCAGGGGGAAGTGACAGTCCAGCTCAAGTTCAACGGCCGTTCCGCCGTCGGGCGGGGCGCCCATCCCGACATCCTTGTCGCCTCGGCCAAGGCCTATATCAACGCCCTGAACCGCCTGGAGTGGCTTAGTAAAGACGTAAAGAAGGTCAAGGTTGCATAAACGGTAAAGTTCCGGTAAGAAAGAGCGATCGCCCGGCGTTACCGAGATTTACGAATCACCTAAGGAGAATGAAGACATGGGAATGACCATTACGGAAAAGATACTCAGCCGGCATGCGGGGCTCGACAAGGTCCGACCCGGGATGTTGATCAACGCGAAGGTGGACATCGCCCTCGGGAACGACATCACGGCGCCGATTGCCATCGATGCCTTCCGGAAGGCGGGAGGAAAAGAGGTGTTCGACCGGGAAAAGGTCGTCCTTGTCGCGGACCACTTTGCCCCGAATAAAGACATCGATTCGGCCGAGCAGTGCAAGCTCATGCGGGACTTCGCCCTCGAACAGAGACTGACCCACTATTACGATGTCGGCGAGGCAGGCGTGGAGCATGCCCTCCTTCCGGAGAAGGGGATCGTGGTTCCCGGGGATCTCGTCGCCGGGGCCGACAGCCACACCTGCACCTACGGAGCGCTGGGGGCCTTCGCCACCGGGGTCGGGAGCACCGATCTGGCCGCGGCAATGATGACGGGTGAGCTCTGGTTCAAGGTGCCCGAAACGATGAAGTTCGTCTATCATGGAAAAAGGCGCCCCTGGGTTTCCGGAAAAGACCTGATACTCTACACGATCGGCCGGATCGGCGTGGACGGCGCCATATACCGGGCGATGGAGTTCACCGGCGAAACTATCCGGGGGCTGACGATGGCGGACCGTCTGACGATGGCCAATATGGCGATCGAAGCGGGCGGGAAAAACGGGATCTTCATCCCCGACGAGATTACGGAAGCCTATTGTCAGGGCAGGGCCGAACGTAAATACGAGTTTTACACCTCCGATCCCGACGCGATTTACCATTCGATCATCGACATCGATGTGGAGAAGATAGAACCCCAGGTCTCCTTTCCCCATCTCCCTTCCAATGCGAAAGGGATCAGCGAGGTCGGGGACGTACGGATCGACCAGTCGATCATCGGCTCCTGCACGAACGGCCGGATCGAGGATCTGCGCATCGCGGCCGAAATCCTAAAGGGGCGTCATATCGCTCCCAGGTATCGGCTTATCATTATCCCCGCGACGCCCACGGTTTACCGGCAAGCAATGCGAGAGGGGCTCTTCGATATTTTCCTCGATGCAGGCGGTGTGATCAGCCTGCCGACCTGCGGTCCCTGCCTGGGCGGCTACATGGGTATCCTTGCCAAAGGGGAACGATCGGTCGCAACGACGAATCGGAATTTCGTCGGACGTATGGGGCACCCGGGCAGCGAGGTTTATCTTGCGGGTCCCGCCGTGGCCGCGGCGACGGCCGTCGCCGGCCGTCTTGCCGGACCGGAGCAGTTGTAGGGGGGGAGGCGCGGCTGTGAGGTTTCCCCGGGGCTCAGGATCTTTTTCCGACCATGATCATCCTCGCTTCGCTGCCGGGAAAAAACTCGCGCTGAAGCGCTCAGACAGTTTTCCCGGCGGCCGCTCCGCTGCGGTGTCATGGTGCCCGGAAAAATCTCCAATTGAGCCCCGGGGAAACCCCACAGCCTCACCGGTGGGGTGATTTGAGGGAAGGCGAAGGAAGAACCGATAAGAAAGGATTTTTGATATATGAAATTTAGAGGGAAAATCTGGAAATTTGGAGACAATGTCGATACCGACTCGATCATCCCGGCCAGGTATCTGAACATTTGGGACCCGCAGGGGCTGGCTGCCCACTGTATGGAGGACGCCGATCCCGATTTCATGAAGAAGATGAAACCTGGGGAGATCATCGTCGGTGGGGAGAATTTCGGCTGCGGCTCATCGCGGGAACACGCCCCGATCGCGATCAAGGCGGCGGGTATTGCCTGCGTCGTGGCCAAGAGTTTCGCACGTATCTTCTACCGGAATTCTTTTAATATGGGGCTCCCCATCTTCGAGTCCACTGATCTCTGGGGGCAGGTGACCCAAGGGTCTGAGATCGAGGTGGACGCCGACGGCGGTCTGATCCGGATCCTCGGCGGCGCCGCCGAACCTCTCCATATTCAACCTGTACCCCCCTTCATGCAGGAGCTTATTGCCGACGGCGGGCTGATGAATCACATCGCGAAGGCGAGGGCAAAATGAAACAATACCATATCGCGGTCCTCCCGGGTGACGGGATCGGGCCGGAGATCGTCCGTGAGGCCCGGAAAGTCCTCGATGTGGTGGCCGCCCGGGCCGGCGTGCGCTTTGAGATGGAAGAGGGCCTAGTCGGCGGGGCCGCCTATGACCAATACGGTGCTCCTTTGCCTGACCACGTGATGAAATTGGCCATGACCAGCGATGCCGTTCTCCTCGGCGCCGTCGGGGGGCCGAAATGGGAGTCGCTCGACTATAGTTTACGACCGGAAAGAGGCCTCCTCGGGCTTCGCGCGGGGCTTGGCCTCTTTGCCAATTTACGGCCGGTGATTGTATTCGAAGACCTGATCGATGCCTCTCCGTTAAAGCCGGAGGTCATCCGGGGGATCGACCTCCTCATCGTCCGCGAACTTCTGGGAGATGCCTATTTCGGCAAACCCCGCGGCGTCAGGGTGGAAAACGGCCAGCGGATCGGGGTCAACACGATGGTCTATACCGAGGCGGAGATCAGGCGGATCGTGAAGACCGCCTTCGAGCTCGCCCGGGGCCGACGGAAAAAGCTCCTCTCGGTCGACAAGGCCAACGTCCTCGAAACGACGGAACTCTGGCGCGATGTGGCAACCGAAATGGGTCGCGAATATACGGACGTCGAACTTCAGCACATGTACGTCGAC
>Ga0209212_1006084_pt1 | contig 13997 bp, 11 predicted proteins | sample RifGroC2_FD_183996 | JGI IMG/M metagenome (GOLD analysis project Ga0209212, IMG submission 183996) | Groundwater microbial communities from Rifle, Colorado, USA - Groundwater C2 (SPAdes) (version 2) | ecosystem: Environmental > Aquatic > Deep subsurface > Groundwater | place: Rifle, Colorado... | reverse complement strand
CAAATGCCCCTTTGTGTCCTTCGATAACCTTTAGATCCCTTACGACAAAATCATTATCTATCGTAATACTACAAAATGCCTGTAACCTATTCTTCTTAGCTTCTGTTAACTTTACCCGGACTTCAGTAATATTCAATTGTCTTCCCCCTTCCTGTTCACTTAGCAGTGTCCTAGAAATCATTGGTTACCATAAACACATCACCAATATTTAGCATCTTTATTTTGTTTTCAATCTCTTTTGGATCCATTCCCTCCTTACATAAGCCATATAAAGCAGAACCACTTCCAGATAAAAGTGTACCACAAAAACCAAAGGTTGTTAATGTCTTTTTAATTTTCTCAAGGTCTGGATAAAGCCTGAAAACAACATCTTCTAAGCGATTATGTAAACTATGCCCTAATTCCTGCGGACTCCCTGACTCTAATTTTTGCAAGAAAAAGCTAACATCTTTTAAATTTTTTGTCAAGCTAATTTTGAAATTTTTATAAACCATCGCTGTGCTAACCTCGAACCCTGGATAAATTACTATGTAATTATACTTTACATTTAAAGGGTATGGAGTAACAACCTCCCCACGTCCTTTACATATCGCTGTATTCCCCATAACAAAAAATGGTGTGTCTGACCCCAATTTCCCGGCCAGCGACATCAATTGTTTTTCATCATATCCGATTTGCCATAATCTGTTTAATCCAAACAATGTTGCAACAGCATCACTGCTTCCGCCGCCAAGTCCCGCCCCAATCGGTATTTTTTTTTCCAAGTGGATTTTCACGCCTTTTGCAGTCCCAGTCTCTTTTTGCATGAGGCGAACTGCTTTAACAACGAGATTTTCTTCACCTGTCGCAAGTTTAGGATTTGAGCAGGTAAACGCTACCCCTTTATCGTAATTTTCTATATAAAGATAATCAAACAGACTAACTTCTTGCATAACCGTTTCGATCTCATGATAACCATCCTGTCGTTTCCCCAATATTTCAAGAAATAAATTGATCTTTGCAGGCGCGGCAACCTTTATCTTCCCTTGTTCTTCCCAGAATTTCATAAACAATGCCCCTTATTTCATCGTATTTTTAAAAAATGAAAACTGTGTGTCTCCATAAGTTCGCGTATCAAATAATTCTAAATAAAGAGACGCAGAAGGTATTTCAAAATCTGTTTTTCTAAGCTGCAACATTATTAGACCTTCTGGTTGTATTATATGATTACTGCACATGAGCGAAAATAAGTTTAAAAGTTTATCTCTGTAGGAATCTTTTTCAACGAGGGGATATGGTGGACTGGCGAAAACTATTTCAACTTCTATTTTGTTTTTTTCAAGGTATGGAATAATCTCAAACACATCATATAGTAAGACCTCTGCCTTATCTTGAAGCTTTGTTGCCTCAAGATTTTTCGTAATAACTTCAATCGCAGACCTATTGTTTTCTACAAAAATGCAGGACATTGCACCGCGGCTTAATGCCTCTATTCCAATTGCACCTGTTCCCGCATACATATCGAAAACACGGCTGCCGGGAATAACACCCGATAATATATTGAACAGAGATTCTTTTGTCCTATCCTGTATAGGTCTTGTCTTGTCTCCTATCAATGAGTTAAGAGGTATACCCCTTGCACAGCCAGCAATTACACGCACGGTCTTATCAGTCTACTTTATTAGCGCCTGTCTTTATTACCCATTGGCTTGCCTGGGCAAGATTATCATGCGAACTTCCGGCATCAATCCACCAGCCATCTATAGTATCGTAAGTCATTAAGCCGTTTTTTATATAATAATTATTTACGTCCGTAATTTCAAGTTCACCCCGTTCAGAGCGTTCGAGCGTTTTGACGACATCGAAGACTCGATAATCATACATATAGATACCAATAACGGCATATTCTGATTTGGGCTTTTTGGGCTTTTCTTCAATACGCACAACCTTATCCCCAATAAGCTCTGGAACGCCAAAATGTTCCGGATGAGGGACTTTTTTTATTATAATCTTCGCCCCTTCTTTCTGTCTTTCAAACGACTCTGTTTGCTTTATAATATTGTTTTCTATAATATTATCGCCCAGCACAACAACAATTTTGTCGCCATCTGCAAAATCTTCAGTCAAACCCAGTGCCTCGGCAATACCGCCCTCGCCTTCCTGATAGGTATAACTGATGTGTTTTAAACCAAACTGTTTTCCATCTCCAAGCAATCTTAAAAATTCTCCGGCATGATTTCCCCCTGTAACAATCATAATATCCCTGATTCCCGCATTAATCAGAATTTTAATCGGATAATAAATCATGGGCTCTTTGTATACGGGAAGGAGATGCTTATTGGTAATTTTTGTCAACGGTAATAAGCGTGTCCCTAGTCCGCCTGCAAGTACAATCCCCTTCATTATCCGTCCTTTCTATCCCAGGAATAAGGTATTTCTCCGCTGTGGGGATCTATGCGATATTCATCAGGCGCAGTGTAATTGTATAATTCCGTAGGGCAATTGACGACAATCGCCTCATGTTCGCTTATACATTTAAAACCGTGGGTAACCATCGGAGGTATCTGTATCAAAACAGGATTGTATGTACCTGCAATAAACTCATTTATCTGCCCAAAGGTTGGGGAATCTTTCCGGCCATCGTAAAGAACAATCTTCATCATACCATGTATAACGGTAAAATGGTCTGTCTGTATCTTATGATAATGCCAGGCCTTTACAACACCCGGATAAGCTGTCGTTACATATACCTGACCAAATTTTATGAAAAGTTCGTCATCTTTTCGAAGTATCTCCATCAATCTGCCGCGTTCATCAGGGATGGGTTTGAGTTTTTTTATCCTTACGCCATCGATCATGGTCATTTTCCCTTATACTTTTCGCCCCTTGTTTACTTACCGAAATAACTACTGTCGTCAAAAACCAATAGTACATATGTATTGCGTTTATACGGAAAAAGCAGCACGGCGTCTCCTAAAACCTTGATACCTTACTTATTACGGCCATCATAATGAGACAATGATAAGAATATTTTCCACCTAAGTCAATTCCAAATTCCATATTGACATACCTATCTTTTATAAATTATAATTTGATTCTTAAATTAATTGATTCTTTTCACATAGCATAGTATCGCTATGACTTGCCATTTTGGAAATAGCAAAGCGATTAAAAAATTTCAACACTATGCTTTTTAAACATTAAAGTAAAGGTACATAATTATGATCAGTAATATGGAAAAAGAATTAACCCCTCTTCGTGAGCGTTTAGTACACCTCAGGGACTCTCTTTGACCTGGAAAATAAAAAAAAAGAGATGTCTGCCTTAGAGGAACAAATCTCTTCCCCGCATTTTTGGGAAAATAAGGACAATGCTCAGCAAGTTATCAAGAAATTAAAATCCCTCAAAGGAATTATCTTACCTCTTCATGAATTGCAAAAAACACTGGATGACATCGAGTGTTTATCGTCACTTGCTGAAGAAGAACAAGATGAACAGGCTGAGGCTGAGGTCGTAAAAGATATTAAGTCGTTTACGCAGAAGCTTGAAAAAATTGAATTGCGGACAATGCTGGGCGAACCGCACGATCACTGCAATGCCTATTTAAGCATTTATGCAGGCGCAGGCGGGACTGAGTCCTGTGATTGGGTATCCATGTTATTCCGCATGTACAGCCGCTGGGTGGAAAAAAGTGGATTTGCGCAGTCTCTCATTGACGTATTACCGGGCGAAGAGGCTGGAATTAAAAGGATTACCGTCCATATAAAGGGCGAGTATGCCTATGGATATTTAAAGTCTGAAATCGGGGTTCATCGGTTAGTGCGCATCTCCCCCTTTGATGCAAATGCAAGGAGGCATACATCGTTTGCAGCGGTCGATGTGCTTCCAGAGATTGAAGAGGAAGAAGAAATTGAAATTAACGAAAATGAATTACGGGTAGATACCTACCGGGCATCCGGGGCAGGCGGTCAACATGTCAACAAGACATCATCCGCCGTTCGTCTTACTCATCTTCCAACCGGGATTGTCGTACAATGCCAGAGTGAGCGTTCACAGCACCAGAACCGACGAATGGCCTTAAGCATGTTGAAGGCAAAAATGTATCAGATAAAAGAAAAGGAAAGAGAGAAAGAGCTCTCTGCAGCTTACGATGAGAAAGGAGAAATTGCATGGGGTCATCAAATTCGATCATATGTATTACAACCCTACTCCCTTGTTAAAGACCTGCGCACCGGCAAGGAAACAGGGAATACACAGGCGGTACTGGATGGCGAGATTGATGAGTTTATGGAAACATATCTGAAATGGAAGATGGTAAAAACAAGTTAACCATATCTTATCAACTCTCTGTTTAAAAAGATAACTGTAATCTTTACATTATACTATGCTCGCAGGTTTTAGCCTGCGGCTATCAAATTTACTTTTAAAGGATAACGTGAAAATATGATTACATTACAAAACGATGACCCGGAAGTTTGGCGCGCCATACAAGCAGAAAAAGAGAGGCAACAAAATACCATTGACTTGATTGCATCGGAAAATATATGCAGCCTTGCAGTACAGGAAGCACAAGGGTCTTCAATGACCAATAAATATGCCGAAGGGTACGCCAGGAGAAGATGGTATGCCGGCTGTGGAAATGTGGATACGGTAGAAGAATTAGCAATTGAAAGGGCAAAGCAAATCTTTGGGGCCGAGCATGCCAATGTGCAACCACACGCTGGTTCACAAGCCAACATGGCCGTCTGCTTTGCCGTGTTGAAACCGGGAGACCGTCTCCTGGGAATGGATTTATCCCACGGCGGTCATCTCACCCACGGATTTAAAAAGAACTTCTCAGGAATGATGTATGATATTACCCATTATGGCGTAAAAAAAGAAACCGGATATATTGACTACGATGAGGTGCGCGCCATTGCATTGAAAACGAAACCCAATATGATCATCGCCGGCGCAAGCGCATACCCCAGGATACTTGACTTCCCAAAATTCAGAAAAATTGCGGATGAGGTGGGAGCTTACTTTATGGCAGACATTGCCCATATCGCCGGGCTTATCGCTGGCGGAGCACATCCAAGCCCAGTTCCCTATGCAGACTTTGTTACCACAACAACCCATAAAACGCTCCGAGGACCGCGAGGCGGTTTGATCTTATGTAAATCGAAGTATGCGAAACAGGTTGATTCTATGATTTTCCCTGGAATTCAGGGCGGCCCATTCATGCACATCATCGCGGCAAAAGCAGTCGCATTTAAGGAGGCATTGACGGAAGAGTTCAAGCAATGTCAACAGCAAACGGTAAAAAACGCAAAGGCGATGGCACAGGAGTTTGTAAAGCGGGGATATACCATCGTTTCGGGCGGAACGGACAATCATCTCTTCCTGATCGATTTACGCAATAAAGGCATTGCAGGGAAAGATGCTCAATTATTATTAGAAACCGTAGATATTATCCTGAATAGAAACACAATCCCTTATGATGAAAGGGGTGCAAACGAACCGAGCGGTATCCGAATCGGAACACCCACGGTCACTTCAAGAGGCATGAAAGAAGCGGATGTCTTAAAAATAGCAGACTGTATCGACAAAGCCCTTTCTCAACCAAACGATAACAGCGTTAAAGAGACTATTCGAAAGACAATAAAATCGCTTTGCTCGGCATATCCTTTATATTAGAGGGAAACGTGTCGGACTGCACAATAGCAACTTTATCATGTTGATAGGTATTTGGCTGGAAAAACAAAATCATAACTTACAAAGATGTTTTTTGAAAATATAGCTTCTTAAAGGGCTGGAGCAATCCAGCCCTGTTTTTTATATCCGCAGGGAAGAAAAATGACTTCGAAGTTATTGTCTAAAAAAATAATTATTATAGGCAATGGTGGCTGGGGAACTGCGCTTGCCATTCTGCTCTATAAAAAGGGTTATGAAGTTACCCTTTGGGGTTCTGATGCAACATACTCAGATTACTTGAGAGAAAAAAGAGAAAACGTCAAATATTTAAAGGGTATTCCAATCCCTTCCGGAATATGCATTACTTCCAACATATCTCAAAAGTTATTGGACGTACACATCGTTGTCGTTGCAACACCCACGCCCTACCTGCGTTCTGTACTTACAAAATTTAAAGATTTCTTTGCTCAGGGAACGCCCGTTGTTAGTGTTACAAAAGGGATAGAAAATGATTCCCTTATGAGACCCAGCGAAATCATCACAAGCGTGCTGGGGAACCAACCTGTTTCTCTCCTTTTAGGACCAAGCCATGCAGAAGAGGTTGCGCGTGGATTGCCTACCACTATTGTTGCGTCAGCTAAAGACGTTGCCCTGGCACGAACCGTTCAGGAAATTTTCACCACAGACAGGTTCAGGGTCTATACGAATCCAGACATGATGGGTGTTGAGCTAGGGGCTGCGATGAAAAACGTGATCGCTATAGCCGCAGGTATATGTGATGGCCTGAAATTTGGCGACAATTCAAAGGCTGCCCTTATTACCCGAGGACTGGCAGAGATTAGCCGCCTTGGCGTCGTCATGGGGGCGCAAAAAAATACCTTTTCAGGACTCACAGGATTGGGCGACTTAATAACGACCTGTATCAGTCCTTACGGGCGAAACCGTTGGGTTGGAGAGCAGATTGGAAAAGGGAAAAAACTGCAAGAAGTCCTGGAGAAAATGGAGCAAATTGCAGAGGGCGTCTGGACTACAAAATCTGTTACAGCACTTTCAAATAAATTACATGTGGAAATGCCCATCACTCAGGAAATCTACAACGTACTCTTTACCAACAAAGACCCCCTGGAGGCTGTAAGTAATCTCATGATGCGCACCCCCAGGTCTGAGATGGAAGAACTCGTTTGAAAGCTTAATGTAGAAATGAAAACCATACATGAGAAATTCATGAGACTTGCCCTTGACAAGGCGCGGCAGGGCATTAAAAACGGGCAGACACCGTTTGGGGTTTGTATTTCAAAAGACGAAGAGGTTGTCAGTTGTGTCCATAATATCGTATGGGAAAACATGGATATAACCGCCCATGCCGAAATTCATGCGATCAGAGAGGCTTGTAAAAAATTAAATACCGTTGACTTATCTGGCTGTGTGATTTATTCTACCTGCGAACCGTGTCCCATGTGCTTTAGTGCATGCCATTGGGCAAAAATCTCCACGATCGTTTATGGTACGCAAATCGGGGATGCAAAAAAACTCGGATTTAGCGAATTCTCCATTCCGAACGATACCATGAAGCAACTGGGCAACAGTCCCATAAAAATAGTCGGAAACATACTTCGTGAAGAAGGTCTAGCTCTTTTCAAGTTTTGGTCAGAGCAAGAGAATAAAAGAATTTACTAAATATCCAAATGTTACAATAAAGACCTTTTTTGGATTTTCAAAAAACTAAATTGTTACAAAATTCCTTGTAGTTCTTTTACTGGAATCCAATAAAAAAACAGGGGCGCTGTGAGCGCCCCTGTTTGCAATTCAAAGAACTTCTTTCCTTATTTCTTCCCCTTTACCTTTACGGTATCACTGCCTGTGAATTTTGTGCCGTCCTCCAGTTCTCCGGATACCGTAAGCGTGACTTCTTCCTTCTTAGAATTTGCCGTAATACTCAAATCCTGCACGTTAAACCCGGCAATGTACCGGTTATCGTGATGACGTTTATCGTCATCATCATCGAATCTTCCCTTAATGGCATGAGCGCCTCCACACACCACCGTTTCTAATACAACCTCATCGGTGCTGTAGTGTTCAGGCAACTTGATAACTGCCTTAAACTTGCCTTTGCTCCTGAGATTAATGGTCTCAGGCTTTATGGAAACCTCCACTTCAATCTCTTCTTCTGAGGCTTCATTTGCGGTTATCGTCACCGTATCCGGACTGCTGCTCACCGCGCCGTCATTTACCACCAACTGCGCCACGTACGTGCCAGCAACATCCGCCGTAAATGTGGGATTCGCCGTTTCTGCGCCACTCAATTCCGCCGTGCTGTCCGATGGCTTTGTAAATGACCAGCTATACGTTATGGCGTCCCCATCCGCATCCGAACTGCCGCCGCCATTCAGGGTCACGAAGTTGCCCACGCTTACCGACTGGTCAGCCCCGGCATCTGCCACCGGCGTTTGATTTTCTACAAAAATACCAAATGGCGAGAATGACGTAACTTCTCCGCAAATAACATTGTTCACCGTATCCAATGAAGTCGTCACATCAACCCATACGCTGTTTTCATAATGGAACAGTTTTAAGCCTGCTTCCTCTTCAGAAGGCACATCGGCTGGATACGTGAAACATACCGTTGCCGTGCCCTGGAAAACCGCCGTTGTGCTCAGTTCGTAGTAAACAGGCGTGCTCGTGGACATTTTGAACCCCGGCGGCGCTTCGCCTCCCTCTACAGGCGGAGTTGATGTGCCGGATATGGTCGTCTCGCCGCTTTGTATTACCTCACCGAAGGTTATGGTGACGGGTGTCTCACCTGTTGTAGTATCAACCGGCTGAACGACAACATCAGTACCCGGTTGCGTATATTCCGATGTATGAAGGTCTGCGCCGTCACAATCCTCGTCTATTTCGTTGTTTGCTATCTCTGTAGCGCCCGGATTGATCGCTGCATTTTCATCATTGCAGTCATTCGCTATGTCATACCCGTCGCCATCCAGATCGTCATCAGGCGTTGCGGCGTTGCAGTCATCGTCCTTGCCGTTGTACGTCACCTCTGTCGCACCCGGATGGACACTCGCGTCGTTGTCGTTGCAATCATTGCCGCCGGCCTCTGTTGCTAAGTAACCATCTCCATCGGCATCCGTTAAATCGCTTCCGTTGCAATCCTGGTCAATGCCGTCATAGGCAATTTCCTGAGCGCCAGGATGGACTCCCGCGTTGTTATCATCGCAATCCGTAGCAATGTTGTATCCGTCGCCATCCAAATCATCGTCAAGTGTCGCAGCGTTGCAGTCATCATCCTTGCCGTTGTACGTTACCTCTGTCGCGCCCGGATTGACACTCGCGTCATTGTCGTTGCAATCATTGCCGCCGGCCTCTGTTGCTAAGTAACCATCTCCATCGGCATCCGTTAAATCGCTTCCGTTGCAATCCTGGTCAATGCCGTCATAGGCAACTTCCTGAGCGCCAGGATGGATCGCTGCATTCGTATCGTTGCAATCGGTGTTGTCCGTAACATAGCCTGACGGCTGTGTGCAATCCTCGGTAATCGTATTGGAATCACCGTATCCGTCGCCATCTGCATCACGATAATACGTAGTCTTCACATTTTCATCAATCTGGCTATTGCAATTGTTGTCCACGCCGTCGCATGTCTCGGTAGCGCCCGGATTGATCGCTGCGTCTTCATCATCGCAGTCATTTGCTGTGCCATAGCCGTCGCCATCCAAATCGTCATCAGGCGTTGCGGAGTTGCAGTCATCATCCTTGCCGTTGTATGGCACTTCTGTTGCCCCAGGGTTGACGGACGCGTCATTATCGTCGCAATCGCCCTGATTTTCTGTATATCCATCATTGTCGTTGTCTACATCCAAAGGATCAACAACATTCACTACCCTCGATACCGTAGTGGTATTTCCCGCCGCGTCGGTGACGGTATATGTTATCGTATATGCGCCTGCTGTCGATATGTCTACGGTACTGTTGATAACGATACTTGCCGTCAGATCACCGTCAACCGTATCCAACGCCGTTGCCCCTGCATCAGTATAGACAGCGCCAAGTTCTAAGGTAACTGGATTATCACCAAGAATCGTTACCGCTGGCGGTACTGTGTCAGGTTCCTTTACTTCGATAGTAAGCGTATCGCTTCCCGGTTCACCATCGTCATCGGTTACCTGTAAGGTTACGGTATAAGAACCGGCAACCTGATAAACATGTGTTGGAGTAAGCGAGCCGGTGTAATCGAATGTACCGTCACCATCAATATCCCAGGCAATCGTATGGGTATCATTGGCGCCCGCATCGGTGTAACTGCCATTGAACGAGACAGTATCACCCGCGGTAACTGACTGGTCAGCGCCGGCATTCACCGGAGGGGCGCTGTTCGTTACCGTAACCGTAACTGTGCCGCTTGATGAATTTCCCGCAGAATCAGTCACCGTTAGTGTGACGGTATACGTTCCATTATCAGCATAGGTGTGTGACGGAGTTAACGTATCTGTTACAGAAGCGCTGCCGTCGCCAAAATCCCAACTGTATGTATGTGAATCTGCCTGATCCTCATCGGTATAACTGCCGGTAAAGGTGACAACGTCACCCTCCGTAGCGGACTGAGAACCCGCAGCGTTCACAACCGGCGGTTGGTTGGAAGTTTCTACAACGCAGGGAACCGCCAGATAAATATTACTAATACTGTATGACTCGTCCTGATACCAGACCACCTGTCCGTTGTCGTTGATCTGTGGATAGTATGCATTACTGCCGGAAGTGTTGTTTGTCAGGTTGGTAGTCGTTGCGCCATCATAGAGATAGACATCATATATGTAAGTCGAATCATTCCATTGATACCATACCACCTGTCCGCTATTGTTGATCTGAGGGTTGTTGACATAGGTGCCGGAGGTATTGTTCGTCAGATTAGTGGTCGTTGTGCCATCATAGAGATAGACATCATACGCATACGTAGAACCATTCCACTGAGACCATACCACCTGCCCGCTATTATTTATCTGGGGACTATAGGCATAACCGGAAGTATTGTTCGACAGATTAGCAGTCGTTGCGCCATCATAAAGATAGATATCACTCCCCGCTTGCCATACCACCAGTCCGCTATCATTGATCTGGGGATTAGAGGCATAATCGGAAGTGTTGTCAGTCAGGTTGGTAGTCGTTGAGCCATCATAAAGATAGACATCATTTATGTACGTTGAATTAATCCATTGATACCATACTACCTGCCCGTTATTATTGATCTGGGGATCAGAAGACCAAATGCCGGAAGTGTTATTCGACAGATTGGTAGTCGTTATGCCATCATAGAGATAGACATCATGCGTGTCTGTCAAAGAGGTCTGTATCCAGACCACGTGCCCGTTATCATTTATCTTGGGATAGTAGGCAGGCGAGCCAGAACTGTTGTTCGCCAGATTGGTAGTCGTTGAGCCGTTATAGAGATAGACATCATACGTCGAACCGTTATACTGATACCAGACCACCTGCCCGCTATCATTGATCTGGGGATCATATACAAATCCATAACTATTATTGTTCGTCAGTTTGAATGTTGTTGAGGTTGTGCCGGTATAGAGATAGACACCGCCACCAGACATCAAACTATCATTCCGATACCAGACTACCTGCCCGTTATTGTTGATCTGGGGATTGTAGACGTGACTGCCACTATTGTTCGTCAGAGTTTCAATTGTATATGTGCCAACGCAGGGGTCCTCAATTGACAGATAAATATTATTTGTGGAACCCTCTTGCTGATACCAGACCACCTGCCCGCTATTATTGATCTGGGGTTTGGAGGCATAAGCGCCGTAAGTGTTGTTTGACAAATTGGTAGTCGTTATTCCAGCATGGAGATAGACATCATGCGTATTTGCCGAACCGTTATACTGCCACCAGACCACCTGCCCTCTATTATTGATCTGGGGACTATAAGGAGTAATAGCACTAGTACCGTTGTTGTTCGTCAGATTGGTAGTCGTTGCGCCGTTATAGAGATAGACATCAATCGGCGAACCATACCACTGAGTCCAGACCACCTGCCCGCTATCATTGATCTGGGGATTATAGACAAAAGTGTAGGAACTATTATTCGTCAGATTGGTAGTCGTGGTACCATTATAGAGATAGATATCATACGTAGACGTCCCCGTCGAACCGTTCCATTGATATTGAGTCCAGACCACCTGCCCGTTATTATTGATCTGGGGACTAGAGGCCTGAGTGCCGGAACTATTGTTCGTCAAATTGGTAGTCGTTGTGCCATCATAGAGATAGACATCCTGCGCCGCACCATACTGATACCAGACCACCTGCCCGCTATCATTGATCTGGGGACTAGAGGTCTGAGTGCCGGAACTATTGTTCGTCAAATTGGTTACCGTTGAGCCATCATAGAGATAGACATCCGATATCCCTGTTTCATTCATCTGAGACCAGACCACCTGCCCGTTATCATTGATCTGAGGATTTTCTGCATAAGCACTGAAACTATTGTTCGTCAGATTGGTAGTCGTTGTGCCATCATAGAGATAGACATCATATATCGTCGAATTATTCTGATTGTGAGACTGAGACCAGACCACCTGCCCGTTATTATTAATCTGGGGATTACGGGAATTACCAGAACTATTGTTCGTCAGATTGGTAGTCGTTGCGCCATCATAGAGATAGACATCATCATACCCGGACATAGAACTATTCTGATACCAGACTACCTGCCCGTTATCATTGACCTGAGGGTCATAGGAGTAAATGCCGGAACTGTTGTTCGTGAGATTGGTAGTTGTATAGGTGCTCGCAACGGCGCTGTTGTCAAAAAGCATAATAGAAATCAAGGGCAAGAGAAATAGTACATACGTGAGTTTTTTATAAAGTTTCATAAATTTTCCTTCCTCTCCTTTCCTGAATAGTTATTGCGCATAGGGTTTAATAATAGTCATGGGACGAACGGTATTGCCATTTTGGTCTACTGCGGAAACTTCCAATAGCATCTGTTTGTGAAGGTCTGCGGCAATTTTCTCCCGCGGTTCCGGGGCAATCATAGAAACCGTCCAGGAGATGCTTGACGTTTCACCTGCGGAAATGGAGGAGATAGAAAGCGGCTGTTTATGGGGAGTCTCTATTCTGAGAGGCTCAATCATGACTAGCGTTAAATTGTTCAATGCAGCATCCCCGGTATTGCTTACGGTCATATCCAGGGTTACTTTCGTCCCCGTTGCCGTTACTGCGACGTCAGAAAGCGAATATTGGACGTTAAGACGGTAATCTGAAGCCTGTACAACCGCTGCCAGTGAGAAAAACAGACTCCCGATAAGCACAAAAAACACAGACCTTACCAATTTCATTGCAATTCTCCTTTCAATGGTAAACGACCAAACGATTCTCTAAAATAAATTTTTATGAAACAAAAAAGCCTTACTGCAAAAACATTCACCCAGAACATCTTCGGCAGTAAGGCTATCTTTTTTAACCCTATTTCCTTGTATAACTAAAGGACTTCCACTTCTCATCCCCGCATACTTCCCTGTACGCTGAAAGACCCTTTCCTTTGCGTCCCCTGATCGCTCAGGGTTTGCCTTTATCGGAATACCTTTTGTTTTGTACGAATAACCTCAAAATTTGGGGAAGTTTACATAAGAAAATCTGCCGTGTCAAACCCAAAATATTTAATAATGATAATAACCTTATTCACCATACGCAAACCAGACGACCTCCATCTCCATAGAGATTTCTTTGTCTAAAGCGTTGCCTACGTCTTGTGTCTGCCTTCCTTTGTTCATGGACGTGGTTTTAAATGGGCGGGGTGGTTCCTCAACAGAAATAGAGGATGTGTCGTTTATTAGAGTTAAGGTCAAGTTTCCCATAGGAAATGTGGAAAGGTTTGTTCCCCTATGGAACATTTCAGATACAAACAACGCACTTACGAATAAGCAGGAACAAAGAAACATAACACCGAAACACCTACCCCTCTGCAACCTTTTCTTTTCATTATTTTTGAAAAAAAACTTAATTGTGTCCATACTATGAAACCTATCAAATTTTTCCCGGCAAGGTTTAAGGATATCCATACACATGCTCTTTAAATGCTCCTAATTTTTGTATCAGTTCACCCCCTCACCGAGGGGGAGAAAGGGGGAGGGGGGAGGGCATAGGTGTTAAGTTAAGGAAATAATAAGATTCAATAAGTAGTAATGATACAACAAGATGCATTCACGATAAAGAGAAAAAAGGACACGATAAATCCTAAATTTTGCCACTACTGATTTATGATAATTGCAGTTTTTGTAAAGAGAGTTTGCGAATTATTGAGGTATTGTTTACCGATGCTGGGAAAAACTACA
>Ga0209212_1006082_pt1 | contig 13998 bp, 15 predicted proteins | sample RifGroC2_FD_183996 | JGI IMG/M metagenome (GOLD analysis project Ga0209212, IMG submission 183996) | Groundwater microbial communities from Rifle, Colorado, USA - Groundwater C2 (SPAdes) (version 2) | ecosystem: Environmental > Aquatic > Deep subsurface > Groundwater | place: Rifle, Colorado... | reverse complement strand
GCACCCAGGTCACACCCCTTCTCAGCCATTACCTGCGATAGATTGAACCAGCCAATGGCGAAGCCCGGGTCGAGACGAACACTGAGCCGTAACGATTCCTCAGCCGCAGCCTTTTCTCCAGCCGCATACTGACTGTTCGCCAAAGCAAACTGCGTGAGCGCCGAGTTCCAGCGCTTCGCGCCGGCTTCGTACGCCACCCGAGCCGCGCGCAATTGCCCAACCTCTTCCAGGTCGCTGGCACTGCGCAGCCAGACAGTTTCTTGCGCAGTTTGTGGTATCCGCTGTGGCTGCAAAGTAAGCACGGCCCAGCGCTCCGCCTTGCGCCACGAGCGCTCGAACTCGTGAAAACTCACCACCAAACGCTTGGTAGTGCCAGACCTAAGCACAATTTTCTGACCTGCAAGGTCATAGCCCACCACCACGGCAAAATGCCACTGAGGCCAACGATCGAAAGCGAGGTTCTGTAGAACCAGAACCGGGTTGCCCGCCGCGACTTCGGCAAGAAGATCACTGAGACTAGGCTGCAGCGGATATACAAGAAGCCCAGCAGAACGGGCGGCAGCAACCATCTCCACCTGCAAGCTGCCTTTGCGCTTGGGAATGTAGACCTGCTCTACAAGCGCTTCCGGCGTTACTTCGATGTCACGCTGGACGAGCATGGTTGCCAATGCAGCGGGTCCGCATTGGTAGTCTTCCTGCGGGTAGAACGGAACGTCCACCAACTCGGCTCTTGTCGGGAGCTGAGCATGATCGACAAGCGTAACCGTCGTTCGCGCACAGCCCCCGAGCAGACCGATCAGGAGCAGTATGAGTAGCCGCTGGCTCAACGATTGATGCAGTTGACGAAGTTGAAGATGTTAGTGGCGCAGAGCATATCCGTGATGATGAAGATCACCAGGAACAGCACGATCACGCCGACAACACCTGCCCCTGCGGGCGCCTGATCAAGCTGCTGATTAAACTGGGCTAGTTCTGCCGCCGTCAGGCCGTTGATGCGATTTTCAACCTGATCACGTTCGACGCCCATCGCTTCCAGCTTCTTTTGCACATCCTGATCATCCAGCATCGTCAGCAACTGTTGCCGATCGACCTGCTGCTGATGTTCAGCAACAACCTCAGGCGTGCCGATCATCGCAGCTTGTGCCAGCGGCACTTGAGCTACAAGAAGCAAGTGCAGAGCAGCCAGCACCGTAGCGACACGCTTGAGTAGGGGGGAATTGAACATAGCGGAACTCCTTATTTTTCTTGCAGCCAGGGGATTGCAAAGCGCCATCAGCCATTAAGACGAGCCAGCGCCGCTTCGGTTCCCATCCACAGCTGTTTTTTCCAACTGGCATGGAGGCCTATCGGCATGCCCGTATCTTTGATAGTAGTTGCGCTCCGACAAACCAGACAAAAAAGGAGACGCTGTGCAGCGCATCAAACGAGCCCTACCAATTGCCATAGCCTCGGCCGCATTTGTACTGACAGGCTGTCAAACGACTTCTACAGCACCGTCAAACAGCAGCACGACTGAGTCAGTCGGACGGTGCAACGCCGATGCCGTGGCAAGCTTGACCGGCCAAACCGTCACGCCAGAAATACTTGAACGAGCAAGGGAGCAATCCGGGGCAATCACCGCGCGGGTCCTGCGGCCAGACGATATCGTCACGCTGGAATACAACTCGCAGAGACTGAATATCTATACCGACAAGGATATGACCATAGAGCGCATCGGCTGCGGCTAATACCGCATGCGCGATACCGCTCAGCAAGCATGGCCTGCTGAGCGGTATCTGCGTCGGCGCATGACAAGGCCGCGCTAGTGGGCAACAGCCTTGCGCATATGGAACTGAGATGCCGAAATCTGCTTGGGCGGGGTAAGCAAGAAGTACAGTTTGTAGCGATTGATCACGACTTGCGCCAACAACGGAGCCGCCGTACCGATCAGCGTTCCGATAATCAGATGCGCTGTGATTGAATCAATACCGAGGAATTTGCTGAGTATTACCCGCACCCCGCTACCGGCCAGAATATGCATCAGGTAGATCGTCATCGACGAAGCGCCGATGAACAGAAACCAATCCACGCGAAACTGACCTAGCCACATCGACAACGCGATCATGAAAAAGATGGATATGGTTGCAAGCGCGAGTACCGCCATGCCGCCATCGGCATAGTTCAGACCGAAGGTCACATGAAACAGGTACTGCCCCAGGATGAACAGCGCACCGAAAAATAATGTCAGCTGTGTATAACGCGCGAGGAAGAACGCCTTGACCTCGTTGAACCAGACGCCCAATGCGAAGAAGACGGTGTTGCCCAGGATAAAGCGGGTCATGTTGTTTACCGTCAGATCCTGCTGGAAGACATACAGCAAGCCAAACAGGACCACGAATGGCAAGAAATAGCGCCGATCTGCCCGCGCATAAAGAAACGCACAAACCACGAACACCAGAAACAGAGCGTACAGGAACCAGAACTGCGCTCGCGGCATCCAGAGCAACGAGAACACCTCAACCAAGGTGACCTGACCGTTCGTGTAATTCGACAGGACGACTTCGAACAGACCTTGTAGTAAAGACCAGACAATAAAGGGATAGACGATTGTGTCGACCTTGTTGATGATCAACCCGCCCCGCCCCCGCTTCTGCAACGAATCGAAGAAGAATAAACCCGACAGGAAGAAGAACAGCGGCATGTGAAAGCTGTAGATGATGCTGTCGACCAGCAGGAATCGCGCCTCATCCATCGGCAACCCGGCATTGAATACGCCTCGCGCGACATGCCCGTAGACAACAAGAATGATTCCGATCGCCTTGGCATAATCAACCCAAACGTTTCTCTCCTGCATTTGATTGTTCTCCTTGTATCAGCCAATGAGCAGGCGGCACCCGCTTCCAGAGAAAGTGGATGGAGGAGATAGACAACAGGATTTTTCGTTGGTTTAGCTGAAGCATTCCTGGGTAACCGAAGCGCGACACAGATTCCAATAACCCGAGCGCCAGGCCTCCACACCTCCCGCGCGCGCGTTGCCTGGCCGCCAGCCCGAGCGCTATATGCAAGCTTTTCTGGAGCGATGATATGCCCAACCCGCTACTGCCTTCCTGCTCCATCCTGCTTCTGGCGGGTGGACGTGGGCAACGCATGGGAGGACAGGACAAAGGACTGGTCGAATGGCAGGGACGCCCATTGATTGCATGGTTGCATGAGACCGTTCAGCCATTGACAGACGACCTCCTGCTGTCCTGCAACCGCAATCGAGCCCGCTACTCGGCCTATGCCGATCGATTGATTAGCGATGAAGAGCAGGGATTCCCCGGCCCCCTTGCAGGAATACGCAGCGGTCTTGCAGCTGCTCGCAACGCCTGGATGCTCGTACTGCCGTGCGACACCCCGTTGATTGATCGCCCCTTGCTGCAGTCGCTCTACCAGACCGCGCTCGAAGAGCCAGACAGGCCAGTCATGCTGAGCTGCGAAGGCCAGTGGGAGCCCCTGTTCAGCATAATTCCCACCAGCCGACAGGCCGAAGTTGACGCTTGCTGGCAATCTGGAGAACGCAGCCCTTTGCGTGCACTTCTTCATCTTGGCGCCCGTGCGCTTGAGGTACACCGGGGCGACCCCCGCCTCGCCAACCTGAATACACCGGAGCTGCTCAAGATCACTGGCTCGAGGGGAACTTCGTCCTAGTGGGTTTCGTCCCATGGGTATCGAACCCGCAGAAGGAACAGCGTCATGCAACCACGCATCATCCCCGCCCTGCTACTCGCGCTGGGCTTTACCGTCCTTGCCGGCTGCGCGAACCCCAGCGTGATCACGCTCAACGATGGTCGTGAAATTCAAACTCTGGACCATCCCGATTTCGATGACGAGTCGGGCTTCTACGAATATGAGCAAATCGATGGCAAGCCAGGGAAAGTGAACAAGGATCAGGTTCGCACCGTACGAGAACTCTGAGCCAGGTCGACCTTCGCACAAGATAGATCCTAGGTTATCTGCCGCGAAGGTCGGTTGTTCCGCTAGCAGCTCGCAAAAGGCTGGCCGCCCCCCAAAAAAACCCCTCCTAACACCTTGTGCAACAAAACTTTTTCTGTAGAATGCGCGCCATCTTCGGAGCGTAGCGCAGCTTGGTAGCGCGTCTCGTTCGGGACGAGAAGGTCGCTGGTTCGAATCCAGTCGCTCCGACCATATCCCGCTGCTCAGCTAGCTGCTTAGCTGAACAAAAAACCGGCAAACATGCCGGTTTTTTTATGCCTGCAATTTGTTCAACATCACGTCGAACCCTGAAGAAAACTCACCACCTGCTCTGCCTCGAACGGCCAGTTCAATTCGGAACCGGTATCGACGCGACGAAGCACCGGGATTCGCAAACCGTAATCCTCGACCCAATCAGGGCGCTCAGCGATATCGATCAACTCGACCAGCAGCCCATATTCGACCAAAGGCATGAGCACTTCCTCGGCCTGCTCGCATAGATGGCAGCCCAAGGTCCCGAACAGTTGGCATTCCGGTAACATCTGACGTTCTCGCAATGTTATGTGCTCGAATTCTAGCAAGCGTTATTCGGCGCGCCATTCATAATGACTTCGGTCGGCAGACGCACCAGCAACAAAAATGTGAATTCAGCCTCACTCATCAGGCGATTATGCGATGGCCATTCGACTCAGCCCGAGCAAAACGCTAGGATGCTGCCACCCGCGGCGACGCAGATTGCCCGGCACACCCTTTAGTCTTTAACCGCCAGGCCGTTGTCTTGTGCAACTTTACGGGTCGTACGCGAATATCGCGCACTTGCACGATATGCCCGCGACCGTCTAGCACGTTGACTTGCGGGACTTGGCGACTAAAGTCTAAAGGTTGAAAAACTTCTGTAATGTTTTATTGCATGGCGCCGTAAAGAGCGACTTCAGAGCATCATCCAACGAGGAGAAATAAGAAATGCTCAAGACCCCCATCGCCCGGGGCGTGGCCCTCGCCACTCTGGGAGCAACACTGGCTATCCCAACCATGGCCCAAGCCGCCTTCATCGAAGACACCAAGGCTGGCCTGGAACTGCGTAACTTCTATTTCAACCGTGATTTCCGTGAAGTCCCGAACAGCTCGAACAGCAAAGCTGAAGAGTGGGCTCAGGGCTTCCTGCTGCGCGTTGAGTCGGGCTACACCGAAGGCACCGTGGGCTTTGGTGTCGATGCACTCGGCCTGTTGGGCGTGAAGCTCGATTCGGGCAGCGGCCGTACTGGCACCGGGCTGCTGCCTGCCGATGGCGACGGGTCTCCATGCTTGGTCTGACCGCAAAAGCCAAGGTTTCCGAGACCGTTCTGAAAGTCGGCACGTTGCAGCCGAAGAACATGGCAATCTCGTCGAGCGACTCTCGTCTGCTCCCGCAAACTTTCCAAGGCGCGCAGATCGTCTCCAAAGAGATCCAGGGCCTGACGCTGGATGGTGGTTATCTGAATCGAGCCAACCATCGCAACTCTTCCAATAACGAAGCGTTGGCGTTTGGCGGCAAGGGTGCAGCTGTAGGCGAAACTGCTGTCGATGCCAGCGATGTCGATGATTTCATCTTCGCAGGCGGTAGCTACAAGCTGACCGACGATCTCACCGCTTCTTACTATTACAGTAATCTGGAAGAGGTCTACAAGCAGCACTCGACCAACCTGGTGCATGTACTCCCGCTGGGCGACAAGCAATCTCTCAAGACCGATCTGCGCTACGCTCGCTCTTCTGAAGATGGCTCCTCGAACGTCGACAACCGCGCATTGGGCGCGATGGTCACCTACTCGCTTAGCGGCCACAGCTTTGGCCTTGGCTATCAGAAGATGAGTGGTGACACTGGCTTTGCATATGTTGGCGAATTCACAGATCCGTATCTCGTCAACTATGTCCAGATCAATGACTTCGCAATCGCGGACATGAAATCTTGGCAAGCACGTTACGATTTCAACTTCGCGTCTGTAGGCATTCCTGGCCTTACCTTCATGACTCGCTATGTAACCGGCGATAATGTGGAGCGTGGCGCAGGTCAGTCCGAAGGCAAGATCTGGGAGCGCGACATGGATATCGGCTACACCTTCCAGGAAGGTGCACTGAAGAACCTGAACGTGAAATGGCGTAATGCGACTGCACGTGGCAACGTTGCAGCCGGCAACAACATCGACGAAAACCGTCTGATCGTTAGCTACACCATCCCGCTGATGTAAATAGCGGCTACTGCACTCGCTGCTGTAGACAGGAAAACCCGCTTCGGCGGGTTTTTCTTTTTTTTACCAATGCCAGTGATTCCAACGCAGTTGCATATGCGTCTACACGGCTCAACGAAGCGGGGAACCTTTAACGAGGCGCGATGCTCGAAACTTGAGGCAACGGGGCCTTTTGCCCCGAAGAATCAAGAGGAGCTGCGCATGTCTACCGAGTCCACTTTCGGCACCAGCGATAACACCCCGATTCCTGAAGGTCCCGCTGGGAGCACCCGCCCCCTGATCGATACATCCGCCCATCGCCGCAACCTGCAAGCTGCGCAGAACGCACTGATTGAAGAGTTTCATACTCTGATCGGCGACACTGAGCGTCTGCTCAAGCACACTCAGGAAACCGCAGGCGGCCAAACCGAAGAGCTGCGCAGCAAGATCAACGCAAACATTGCCAAGGCTCGTGAAATGCTCAAGGAGCGGGAAGGCTCGATGCGCGAGCAGGGTCAGGCTGCCATCCAGTGCACCGAGGAATATGTACACACCCATCCCTGGCAATCGATCGGCATCGCTGCCGGGGTTGGCTTTCTGCTCGGTCTGATTTCACGCCGCTGATGGGAGAGCCAGCAATGGAAGCGAAGCCCGGCACCGAAGCCCCCAAGCCATCGCTTAAGAAGCTGGGCGGCGCATTCGTCGGCCTACTCCAGGGGCACCTGGAACTTGTAGGCATAGAGGTCCAGGAAGAGAAAGCCCGAACCTTTCGGCTATTTCTCCTGGCCGGTGTCAGCCTGATTCTCGGCCTGCTGATCCTGGTTGGGCTTTCCGCGGCTATCGTCATCGCCTTCTGGGAAACTCATCGCATCGCGGCGATTCTTACGCTATGCGCGATCTACGCAGTGGTGATGATCATCTGCGTGAGCCGGGCTGCTTCGCTCGCCAAACAATGTGCCGCACCGTTCCAGGCCACGCTTGAAGAACTGGAGCGCAACCGAGAGCGTTTACTGCCATGAGCCAACCGTTGAGCACATCGAATGATCTGAGCATGCGCAAGGATCTGGTGCGACTGCGCATGGAAATGCACCGTCAACAGATGCTCTACCACGCGCAACCCCTTTCACACCCACTGCAGCAGATGAAGAGCTTCGTAAGTTCGCGTCGAGCATCTAGCGAACACAGTTCAGGCAAGGGCCCGATGATGATCGCTGCGACGGTCGTACTCGCGCTGTTCGGACGCAGGATGGGGAAAATGGGAAAGCTGGCTCGCGTGGCGCTGACGCTGTATCCGCTAATCAAGGGTCAGCAAAAGCTGCGGGAAAAGCTGCACTAGCCCAGCCGCCTACCTTGGCTGAACAACACTGTACCCGCGGCCAACCGCGGGTAGGTCGCCACGCCTCTGAACTCGTTATCCTTCTAATGCGCCAGCACCGATCAGCGATTCGGCAGTTGTGGTAGCTTTGCACCAGCCCGCTAATGGCAATACGGAGATGGTCCTTGGACTGGCACACACTGCTTACCCGCGAACGACTCGGCAAATCCGCCCACAGTAGCGACGAGTTGGGCCGCAGCCCTTTTCACAAGGATCATGATCGGATCATTTTTTCGGGCGCCTTTCGCCGGCTCGGGCGCAAGACTCAGGTTCATCCAGTTTCCAGCAACGATCACATCCATACCCGCCTCACCCACTCGCTGGAGGTGAGTTGCGTAGGCCGCTCGCTCGGCATGCGTGTCGGTGAAGTGTTGCGCGATGACCTACCCGAATGGTGCAGCCCGGCCGACCTTGGCATGATCGTCCAGTCGGCCTGCTTAGCCCACGACATTGGCAATCCGCCCTTTGGCCACTCCGGCGAGGATGCTATCCGCTGCTGGTTCCAGCAGGCCGCAGGACGCGGATGGCTCGACGATATGAGCGACGCGCAACGCGCGGACTTTCTTAACTTCGAAGGCAACGCACAGGGATTTCGGGTGCTTACGCAACTCGAATACCACCAGTTCGACGGTGGAACGCGACTGACCTACGCCACCCTCGGCACGTATCTCAAGTACCCCTGGACTTCACGCCATGCAGAGGCGCTGGGGTACAAGAAGCACAAATTCGGGTGCTATCAGAATGAGCAGCCACTGCTCGAGCAGATCGCACAGAAGCTGAACCTACCCAACGTCGCTGAGCAACGCTGGGCTCGCCATCCTCTGGTTTATCTCATGGAGGCAGCAGACGACATCTGTTACGGCCTGATCGACCTGGAAGACGGCCTCGAGATGGAGCTGCTGGAATATTCGGAAGTCGAAGCGCTGTTACTGGCTCTGGTGGGCGATGACATTCCGGAAACCTATCGTCAGCTGGGCCCGCGGGATTCAAGGCGGCGCAAACTGGCCATTCTGCGCGGCAAGGCGATCGAACACCTGACCAATGCGGCCGCTGGTGCCTTCGTCGAGCAGCAGAGCAACCTGCTTCGTGGCGAGTTGCACGGTGACCTGGTCGAACATATGCATGGGCCGGCCAAAGAGTGCGTGCTGCAGGCGAAGGCGATGGCACGGCAGAAGATTTTTCAGGACAAGCGCAAAACCCTGCACGAGATTGGCGCCTACACCACGCTGGAAATACTGCTCAATGCATTTTGCGGCGCAGCACTGGAACAACATCGCGGCGGCACCCCCTCGTTCAAGAATCAGCGGATCCTCGACCTGCTCGGACGCAGCGCGCCCTCGCCCGAGCTACCGCTCTACCAGTCGTTCCTGCGTATGATCGACTTCATCGCAGGCATGACCGATAGCTACGCCACGGAGATGGCCGGCGAGATGACCGGCCGCTCCAGCCCGGTTTGACCCACATGAAGCGCCTGCTGCGGCAAAGCATCCACTGGCACCCCGCGCGCCCCGCCTGGGGCGCTGCCATGGTGGCCGGCTTTGGTTGCGCCTTGCCGTTGCTGCTGGGGCTGTTCAGCGGCCATCCCGGCTTCCTCTGGGCAACGGTCGGCGCCTTTCAGGCGGCCAAGGCCAACCCACTTCATCGCTTCGGCATGCTGCGCATGCTGTTACTCATCGCGTTGGGCGCCGGGAGTGCCGGACTGGGCTTCTGGTCGGCGACTCATCCATTGATCAGTCTCGGCCTTTTCGCCTTCTACGGCCTGCTGCTGGCCTGGTTACAGCGCTACGGCAGCGAAGCGGGAAAGCTCGGTATCGGTTTGGCGATCTGCCTCTGCCTCGGCCAAGGGCAGCACGGCATTGGCGATTTCAACAACCCGTACGCCATAGCCTTTCTTTTCGCGCTCGGCGGGCTCTGGGTTACCTTGCTCGCCTTCGGCCTGCGGGGGATGCATGGGCTGCGCATGTGGCCATATATGCCGCGGCTGATGAGCATCCTGCGGGTGCTGCGCAGGCACGCTCGCCGAACGCCGATCCGGCAATGGCGTGTGCACGCCCTGACCTACATCCTGGCCGGAGCATTAGGTGGGGTAATTGTGAATATGGCTGAACTGCCAAGAGGCTACTGGTTGACGCTGGCGGTGTTCACCACGCTACAGATGGATCTGGAGCGGAGTCTGGTGCGGGCGCTACAGGCCAGCCTGGGAATATTGGCGGCTGCGGCCATACTGATCTACATTGGCCACGGCCTGGCCGACCCGCCACTGATGGTGATGATCCTGCTGCCGCTTATCGTGCTGGGCAGAGCGTTTCAGGCGAATCACTATGGGCTATTCGTCCTGCAGACCACGCTGCTGTTCCTGCTGCTGGCAGAGACGCTGGCCCAGGACTGGAACCTGCCGCAGATACGGCTCATCAATGCTGCCATTGGCGTAGGTGTGGCGCTATTCATCGCAACACTGATGCACGTGTTGCAGATGCTGCTGGCCAAGCGTTCGCGCAGGAAGGCCCAGCGGGCAGCATCGCAACGATCAGACGAAGAGACTACTTCTCAGCCCTGATCGGGTTTTCCGGATACCACACGTCCATCAGAGGGCTGACACTGTACTCAGCCAGCTCGCTGCGGCCTTTCAACCAGGCGTCGACCTTTGCACGCTGCTCTTCGCTGACCGAGCCACGGCGGCCAAGGCAGACAAAACCGTAGTCTTCACCACCGATATAGCCGAGTTCATTGGCTTCCATCGCTTCGCTGATAAACGCTTCGAGGAAGTCGTCCACAGCCTTGCTTTCGATACCTTCGCGGTAGGTGAGATTGACCTCGAAGCCGAGCTCCTGGAACTCATCGACACAGAGTTTCTTGCGCAGGCGACGCGAACGATTGGTAGCCATTTGGGGGCGATCCTTTTTCTACTTGATGACGGCGCGCACTCTAACAGCAACCCCGCGCCAAGGCGATGACCGACAGCAGCGGTTGAGCTCATCGCAGCCTGGTGCGCATCTGTCTTTGCAGTAACCTGTGTACCGCAGCTACGCTTATCGGATAGAGGCACGACGCCTCTACAGCACGGGCATAATGGCCCGCATTCGTTCCCTAAGAGCAGTGGGAAACACATGCAAAATCAAACCGCCAGCAGCCCCCTGTGTTTGCCCAGAGGCGCTCGTACGATGAGCTCCATCCTCCGCGGCATCACCTTAGCCATCTTCGCCCTGCCCTTGACCCTGCCAGCCCAGGCCGCCGGGGTGAACCAGACACTGCCACCGCGCGTCGAACAGGCACTGAAAGCCAACAAGATCAGCAGCGACGCACTGTCCGTAGTCATGCTGCCACTGACAGGTGACGCCGCGCCGACGTTCGTCAACGCCGACGTATCGGTCAACCCCGCCTCGACCATGAAGCTGGTTACCACCTACGCCGCCCTCGAACTGCTCGGCCCCAACCACCAGTGGAAGACCGAGTTCTATGCCGACGGCCCGCTGGTGGACGGCACCCTCAACGGCAATCTCTACCTCAAGGGCGGCGGCGACCCAAAACTGAACATGGAGAAGCTCTGGCTGCTGCTGCGAGATTTGCGTGCCAACGGAGTCACCAAGGTCACTGGCGACCTGGTGCTCGATCGCAGCCATTTCGTCCAGCCCGACCTGCCCGTTTTCGATGACGACGGCAATGACAAGAACAAGCCCTTTCTGGTTGGTCCCGACTCACTACTGGTCAACCTCAAGGCGCTGCGCTTCATCGTCCGCAACGATGGCGGAAAGGTGAATATCGCAGTCGAGCCGCCGATCGCCAGCATTCGAATAGACAACCGGGTCAAAGCGCTGCCCGCAGGCAAATGCCCGGGCTGGCCGGACGTGCTCTACAACCCGGTTGCGGATGGGAATGGCGTGACCGTCGTGGTCACCGGCAAACTCGCCGACGGCTGCAGCGCACAGACCTACCTTTCACTGCTCGATCACCAGCGTTATGCCGCCGGCGCGGTGCGTGCTATCTGGGCCGAGCTCGGCGGCAGCATTCTCGGCATCGACCGTGTGGCCCAGGTGCCTGACAAAGCAAGACTGCTGGCGAGGGCCCATTCGCCGGATCTCACAGAGATCATTCGAGACATCAACAAGTACAGCAACAACACCATGGCCAAGCAGCTGTTTCTGAGCCTCGGCGCCGAATTCCGTAACGAAGCGGATGCCGATGACGCCAAGGCTGCACAGCGGGTCATCCGCCAGTGGCTGGCCAAGAAGGGGCTCATCTCGCCGCATCTGGTGATCGAGAACGGCTCCGGGCTTTCCCGCGCCGAACGCGTCAGCGCACGCGAGCTGGGGAGCTTGCTGCAGGCCGCCTGGCGCAGCCCTTACTCGGCCGAGTTCATTTCGTCGATGCCATTGGCCGCCGTGGACGGCACCATGCGCAAGCGCCTGCGCAATACACCTGTCGCCGGCAAGGCGCACCTCAAGACGGGAACCCTGAACACCGTGCGCGCCATCGCAGGTTACAGCCGTGACGGCGACGGCAATGTCTGGGCAGTCGTGGCGATCCTGAACCATCCCCGCCCATGGGGCGCAGCCTCGATTCTCGATCAGGTGCTGGTCAGCCTCTACGGTCAGCGCAACCAGAACACCGCACAACGCTGATGGTGACTCAGGCAGGCCGAACGGCCCGCCTATATCACCGGATGATCACCGCGCCTGGAATTTCCAGGCGCGGTGGATCCGGGGGTTACGACGGAAATCCTCGTCCAGCGTTGCGCTGCTGATTTCCTCTACGGCATAGCGGTCGCTCAGGCTGGCATCCAGCACGAATTTGCGGAAGTTGTTGGAGAAATACAGCGCTCCGCCCGTCGCCAATCGAGCCATCGCCAGATCGAGCAGCGCCTGGTGGTCCCGCTGTACGTCGAACACGCCTTCCATGCGCTTGGAATTGGAGAACGTCGGTGGGTCGATGAAGATCAGGTCGTACTCACCACGGTCTTCTTCCAGCCAGGCCATCACGTCGCCCTGTTCCAGGCGCTGGCGATCGGAAAGGCCATTCAACGAGAGATTGCGACGCGCCCAGTCCAGATAGGTTTTCGACAGGTCGACGCTGGTGGTGCTGCGCGCACCGCCCTTGGCCGCATGGACCGTGGCGGTTGCGGTATAGCAGAACAGGTTGAGGAAACGCTTGCCGGCCGCTTCACGCTGAATGCGCAGGCGCAATGGGCGATGATCGAGGAACAGGCCGGTATCCAGATAATCGGTGAGATTCACCAGCAGCTTGACGCCGCCCTCGGTCACTTCGAGAAACTCGCCCTGACTGGCCTGACGCTCATACTGGCGCGTTCCCGTCTGGCGCTCGCGGCGCTTTACCACCACCTTCTCGCGTGGAATGCCCAGTGCTTGCGGTATGGCAGCCAATGCATCGAGCAGGCGCACCTGGGCCTTCTCCGGATCGATGGAGCGCGGCGGCGCATACTCCTGCACGTGCACCCAGTCACCGTACAGATCGATCGCCAGGGCGTACTCAGGCATATCCGCGTCGTATAGCCGGTAGCATTCGATACCCTCACGACGCGCCCATTTGCCGAGCTGACGCAGATTCTTCTGTAGGCGATTGGCGAACATCTGCCCGCCTTCGCTGAGGCGTGCCTGCTCGACCGGCGCCTGCTGCTGTAAATGTTCCTCATGGCCGGCGCCGCGCTGACCTGTCACGAACTGATCCAGCTCGACCTTGATCAGCAGCAGCTTGCACGGCAGCGCACCGTTCCAGAACGCGTACTGCTTGTGACTGCGGATGCCCATGCGCTTGCCGAGATCCGGCGCGGCGGTGAATACCGCGGCTTCCCAGCCCAGGCAGGCCTGGCGCAGGCGTTCGCCGAGGTTCTGGTAGAGATAGAGAAGGCTCGCCTCGTCGCCGAGGCGCTCACCATAGGGCGGATTGCAGATCACCAAGCCCTTCTGATTCTGGTCCGGGCGCGGCTCGAAGTCGCCGACATCACCCTGGTAGACCTTGATCCAGCCGGCCAGCCCAGCGCGTTCGATGTTGTTGCGTCCCGGCTGGATCAGCCGCGGATCGGCCTCATAGCCGCGAATCCATAAGGGCGGCTTGGCCAAGCCAACCTCTGCCCGTGCCTGAGCTTCGGCATGCAGTCGCGACCACAGCGCGGGTACGTGCCCCAGCCAGGCACTGAAACCCCAACGCTCGCGCTTGAGATTCGGTGCGATGTCCGCCGCCATCATCGCCCCTTCGACAAGAAAGGTGCCGACGCCGCACATGGGATCTGTCAACGCGCCACCAGCAGCGGCGATACGTGGCCAGCCGGCACGCATCAGGATCGCGGCAGCAAGGTTTTCCTTGAGCGGCGCTGCACCCTGCTGCAGTCGATAGCCCCGCTGGTGCAGGCTGTGCCCGGAGAGGTCGAGCGAAAGCACCGCTTGCCCCTTGTCGAGGCGCAGATGCACGCGCAGATCAGGATCGAGCTTGTCGATGCTGGGTCTCTCGCCA
>Ga0209212_1006081_pt1 | contig 13999 bp, 16 predicted proteins | sample RifGroC2_FD_183996 | JGI IMG/M metagenome (GOLD analysis project Ga0209212, IMG submission 183996) | Groundwater microbial communities from Rifle, Colorado, USA - Groundwater C2 (SPAdes) (version 2) | ecosystem: Environmental > Aquatic > Deep subsurface > Groundwater | place: Rifle, Colorado... | reverse complement strand
GAAGCTGATGTAAAGCTCGCCAAGCGAAAGATAATTATTGTGCCGGATGTGCTTGCTAATGCTGGCGGGGTTACCGTTTCTTATTTTGAGCTTGTACAAAATATACAGCAGTATTATTGGAATGAAGGGGAAGTGATAGCCAAACTCAAACCAATAATGGTCACGGCTTTCCGGCAGATTTGGCAGCGAGCCGAGCAGCTTAAGGTACCTTTGCGTACGGCCGCCTACGTCATTGCGCTGGAGCGCATTGGTCAGGCCATTGAGGCGAGAGGTAAGTATTAAGATCATAGATAAAGGGCCAATTATGAATTTCCTAAGGCGAGATAGTGGAGATTTGAGGCTGATAGTTGTTGTCGTAATCTCTATTGTTTCCTGCTCTTTCCTCTTTTCGGGGTATAGATTGATACAATCTGGTATTACAGGTAGTTGGCAGATAGTATCTTCCTTTAAAGGCTGGACATTATATTTTACAAGCATATCACCGGGGTTGTTGGTGATAGGTTTAGGCGCGTTAATTTTGATTTTAGGGTTACCAAGAGTACTTAAAAGTCTGTAATATTATGACAACTGAAGAGATTAAAAAAATATTTAGTTCTGCTTTAGAAGTGGCAATAAAAAATGGCCATAACGTTAATCCCGCCACCATGGAGCAGATAATGTTTGGTTTGTCGCACGAACCAGCCCCGGAGATGATTTATGTGCCAATTATTTTTTCGCATGATTTTGCAAAAGCGTTTTTTGGTAAAGACTGGGAAAAACATTTGCAGTCTATGGTTATAACAGAGGAGCCTCTAAGGTACATTAATGGTTTTCTCGACAGCCAATATAGGTAAGCAATTTGATGAGAAATCAGGAATTTGTTAATAAGAATTATAACTACGCCCTGGTGGGAGCGACCACTAACCAGAATAAATACGGTTATACTGTGCTGAAGGATTTAGCTGGGGCTGGGTTTAAGATTGTTGGTGTGAACCCGAAATATCAGGAGATTGAAGGTATTAAAATTTATCCAACCATAAAAGATGTGCCGCAAAAACCAGAGGTAGTTATTTTTGTGGTGCCACCGGAAGTTGGTGTAAAAATGTTAGACGAAGTAGCCGAGCTTGGCCTTAAGAAAGTTTGGTTCCAGCCTGGGGCGGAAAGCGAGGCTATTCGCGCTAAAGCCCAAGAATTAAAACTTGAAGCCATGGCTGACGGTAGTTGCATTATGGTGGCACGCCGCTCTCTTGGTTTATAAGCTTGTTTTAATAATAAAAAAAGAGCCCTAATCATCGGGGCTCTTTATTTTTTGTGAAACTTTATGAGGCAATTTCGTTTTTCGGCCGACGGGCTATAATTCTGACCCTACGTATGGGTTATTTTATGGAGCTTGGATTAGGTTTTTTGGTCTGTCCCGTGGTCTCTTTATTGTCCCCCGATAATTTAGAGGTAAAGTCTTTTAATAGTGAAGCGAAGTCTTCCTTTAAAGTCTTGGCCACATCTTGCCAGGCATTTTTGATAGAGCCCTTGTCCAGCGCCAGGTAAGAGAAGAGTCCTATTCCGACGGTGAAGCAGGCTAGAACAAAGTAAACCGAGCCGGTCAGATTATTGGCCGTGTTGGTCATGAAGATGACGTATTCCGGAATTTCGTTGCCAGATAGGTTTATGAAAGGAGCGGTGGGTAGGGGTAGTTTCAGGGCCAGAGCTAGTATAAGCCAGATGAAGGGGAGAAAAGCTAAGGCAAAAGCCAATTTCATCGGCCATGATATTTTATGGTTATTTTTGGGGCCGATAGTTGGTTGCTTGGTCACTTAGACCTCCTTTGTTGTTTGTTTTGATTGATTTTGTTTATATGAAAAATAGAGCACGGCAGGCACAAAGCCGCGTTTTTTATTAAGATCGGATTTCAGTTCCTAGCTTAGATTCGCGGATCACTCCACGCCCCCAACGTCAGAAACCAAAACCCGTGTACCGGATTGTTAAAGTATTCTGGTATGATACCTAAAGCAGTATATTTGTCAAGTCTTAACTGCTTTATATGAAGCCAAATTTAAGACAAGAGAATAAATTGTGGCGCTTGGGCTTTCGCACTGTTGTTGGCGTAGACGAGGTGGGCCGAGGGGCTTGGGCCGGCCCGCTGGTAGCGGCCGCAGTCGTGATGCTTATTAAATTTAAGAAAAAGCCTTGGCACAAGCTAGTTAACGATTCAAAGAAACTTTCACCTCAGCTCAGGCAAAAAATATTTGACTTAGCAATCAACGAGGTTGATTGGGCCACCGGCTTAGTTACCAGCCAGACGATAGACAAAATTGGCGTGGCTGAGGCTAATAAGTTGGCAGTGAAGTTGGCTATTAAAAATTTAAAAAAAACACCCGATTTTATTTTGATGGATTTTATTGCCCGTTTTAGTACGAGCATATCAGGCAAACCCACCAAGGTTATTATTAAAGGTGATGCCAAAGTATTTTCTATTGCCCTTGCTTCAGTGATTGCTAAAGTCAGCCGTGATCAGTTGATGATTAAATATGAAACTAAGTACCCAGGTTACGGCTTTGCTCAGCACAAAGGCTATGGCACGCGTCAGCATTTGTTGGCCCTGAAAAAATTAGGCCCGTGCCCTATACACCGGCGGACATATCGCCCCTTGCGCCGAGTATTGCTATAATAAAAAAGTATGCCCAGTACAACAACTTTGTTAGCGTTCGTACTGGCTAATTCAAGTAAAAATGGTATGTTTGATTTAGATATTATTCTTAATATAAACCTGTTTACCCAAACTCACGCTGGGGTGAACAAACAAAGTTAATGTACTGAGTATGAAAGATGACGCTACAGCTCGCCTGTTGAATCCACAAGATTTACTGGAAAAAGTACTGGAACTTAAATATGGCCACCAAGTGGCTGATTTAGGTTGTGGCGGTGCGGGTTATTTTACTTTGCCCGCCGCCCGCTTAGTTGGCAGCAGGGGCAAAGTTTATGCCGTTGATATTCTAAAAACAGTCTTGGAAAGCGTGTTAAGCAAAGCCCGGCTGGATAATTTATTAAATGTGGAAACCGTTTGGTCGGATATTGAAAGAGTTGGGGTTACTAAAATTCCCGCTAGTACTCTGGATGCGGCCTTGCTTATAAATATCATGTTTCAATCCAGAAAGAACGAGCATATTTTAAAAGAAACACATCGGCTGTTAAAACAAGATGGTAAGTGTTTGGTGGTAGATTGGAAAGTTGAGCCAACGCCGTTTGGCCCACCTCAGGCTAATCGTTTGCCGCCGCAAACCGTGGCCACTCTGGCTACTAAAATCGGATTTTCTGTGGCTAAAGAATTTGAGGCCGGTGCCTACCACTACGGCTTTATCTTGGTAAAATTATAATTTGGTAAAACCAAGAAAATACAAAGGCTCTGGACAAAAGTCATTTTTTATTTTAGGATCATTTTTACCTTTTAATCTTTCCTATTATGCCCAGTATGACAACATCGCTCGGGCTCACTATACTCACCTTATAACAACCTTATGACTAACGCATTTATTCTTATTCTTAATTTAACCTTGCTTAATCTTGCCCGTTTGGGTGAGTAAGCGATGTTGCTCTACTGGGTATGCCCGCTTGGCTTTCACCTCTTATTAGTTGGTCATATTGGTTTGGCACCTATCCGCCTCCTTTTACCGGGTTGTATTTTTGGATAATTGTTGGTTTGGCTGGCGGCAGTTTTTTGCTCGGCTTAGTATTTAGCTTTATTAATTTGTACTTTAAAGACCCCAGCACCCGGCGAATTATTAAGCGCCTCGGCACCCTAGCTCTTACTTTTGGAGTGTTGATGGCAATTAACTTTTTCTTTACCCAAACTTCCACCCCGACCCTAGGCAGCCGCTTTTGGTTTCTCAGCTGGCTATTAATGGCCTTAATCTGGCTTGGCTTTATTATAAAGTATGCTTTTCGGGTTGCGCCCAAAGAGCGCGCTGAACGAGCCAAGCAATTGGAATATCAAAAATATTTACCTAGATAAGGTAGTTTTATATTTTTTCTTGCCACTTTTCTAGAAAAGTGGTGCAAAAGTCGCGACGCCGGTCTCCAGGCTAGACAATCTTACCCTCGCTCACTGATGGTCGCTATGCTAAGCAACCACAACACGCGGCCATCGGGCGTTCGCTCGGGTGCCAGATTGTTAGCTAGCCTTCCGACAGGGCCGCAGTTAATTGTTTTTTTATTTTTAATTTTTTATTTTCTACTATGCCGCACCAGCGCCAAAAAACTGGAACAGTTGGTGAGGCAGTGGCCCGAGCTTATTTGGAATCATGCGGGTATTTAATCTTAACCCAGAATTGGCACGCTGGCCGCTGGGGCGAAATTGATATTGTGGCTAGTAAAGGGGATGAGCTGGTGTTTGTGGAAGTAAAAACCAGGCGGGGAATTGGCTTTGGTAATCCGGAAGAAGCGGTGAACAAAACTAAACAAGCTAAGTTACAAGGGGCCGGGCAGGCTTATCTCACGGCTCATCCGCAGTTGTCGCAAAAAGCACGGTTTGATGTTGTGGCGATTTTGTTATCCCCAACTGATGAGGTTATAGACCTAAAACATTATCAAGCTATCCACACCAATAATAATGGAAATAAAGAAATCCTTTATTTTTAGGGGTTTGACAGTTTTTTTAAAATGCGCTATCATAATAGTACAGTTGGATAGTGATTAAAGGGATTAACAATTTGGTAGAGAATATAGGGGACAGTGTTAGCGAGGCTGGGATAAGTCCTAGGGTTTAAGAAATTGAACCTTGAGATTTATCCCAACCCCCACCTATCACTCAAAATCGGCATTTATGCCACCCCTCAAAAACAACTCCACCAACAAAAACAATCCCCCCAAATCAAACACTATCCAACTTTTTCTTTTGCTTAAATTCCGGCTCTAACCGGCTTTTTGTTTAATGGTTGACAAAACCACGCTATTTAACTAAGGTATTAGACTACTGATAATTCAGTACAAAACAAATAACATCAGCATTCAATATAAAGGAGATTAAAAATGAAAAAATGCATTTTATTAGCAAGTTTAATATTTTTTCTGGTGTTTGCATCTGGTGCTGTTGGCCAAGCTGCCTATTCTGATCAGAGTAACATTGTTGTAAAGAATTATTACCTTTCTAATTCTGTTATCGTAGAATATCAAAAAGGTGATTGTTTCGGTATTGGCAGCTGGTATGCGTACTTTGATTTTGAATTTTTACAACCAGGTGAATATGAAATCAATTTTATCGGGGCAAAAGATACGCAGAATGAATATCCTGATGATTTTACAGTTATTGTTGGCGATAAACCTATCAATATCGTTAAGTATAAAAAAATAAATTGCCAACCACTTGATGCGACTGTAAAAATAAAAAGAAAAAGTAAAGATACAACCAATATTGAACAACACCATTTTTTTGATCCGGTTACCGGATAAAAAATGCTATTGTAAAAGCCTTGCATAATATGTGAGGCTTTATTTTTTGCCTACGGCAAATTTCGCTCATTAATAATTTAGTGCTCAATTGACAAGCTATCATTGCTGTTATATATTGAGTTTACTAGGTGCTTTATTAAGCAACCTAGTTTTTTGTTGGCTATAAACAATTAAATAACAATTCAATATGCAAACATCCCCAATTTTAATGGCTATTCAGCAGATTTGCGACGAGAAGAATATTCCCGTGTCTGCCGTGGTGGAAACAATTGAACAGGCCTTAGCTAGTGCTTATCGTAAGGATTTTGGCGAGCCTAATCAAAATATCAAAGTAGAGTTTGATCCCGTAACTGGCGGCTCCAGGATTTTTGACGTGAAAACAGTAGTGATTGGTCCAGCGGAAGGCGAGGAAGAAATTAACGAAAAAAAGGAAATTTTATTAGCGGATGCTAAGAAGATCAAAAAAGATGCAGCTGAGGGTGAGGAAATCCGCACTGAATTGCCCGTACCAGAAGAATATGGCCGAGTGGCCGCTCAAACCGCGAAGCAAGTTATTATTCAGCGTTTGCGTGAGGCTGAACGGGAAATGGTATTTACAGAATACAAGGACAAAGAAGGCCAAGTATTGCTGGGGACAATTCAGCGTGTGGAGGGTCGGACCGTATTTGTTGATTTAGGTCATACCGTGGCAGTAATGCCATATGCGGAGCAGATCCCCAGGGAACATTATGCCACTGGGGCGCGCGTTAAAGTTTATTTAGTATCAGTGTCAGCTTCGTCCCGCGGCCCGGAGGTTTTAGTTTCACGGACTCACCCAGAAATCGTACGACAATTATTTGCTCAGGAAGTGCCGGAGATTGCGGCTGGTACCGTGGAGATTAAATCAATTGCCCGCGAAGCTGGCAGCCGCACAAAAATTGCCGTCATTGCCACTGAACCAAATATTGATCCGATTGGCTCCTGTGTCGGGCAACGAGGCATGCGCGTGCAAACTGTAATTACTCAGTTGGGGGGAGAAAAAATAGATATTATTGAGTGGTCAGAGGACGCCCAAAAATTTATCTCCGCGGCGCTCTCACCAGCTAAAGTACAGTTAGTGGAAATTGATGAGGCTAATCATTCGGCTAAGGTGACCGTAGCCGAAGATCAGCTGTCTTTGGCTATTGGCCGTGGTGGACAAAACGTACGCTTAGCGGTAAAGCTAGCTGGCTGGAAAATAGATATTATTGGCAGTGCTACAGGTGAGGTGCAGAATATTGAAGCTGAAGAGGACGCGACTAAAACACCAGCTGAAGGTGAAATAATTGAATCCCCAGAAAAACAATCCGAAAGTACTGAACCAACTGAGCCTACAACCAAGACCGAAGAACCAACTGAGCCGTCGGCTTAGTACATTAATTTTATTTTTAATCTTTGAATTTAAATCTTATGTTTACGCCAATTTCATTTGCGCTTCTAGCCTCGTTGATCACAATTTTGTGGGGCTTAGGGTTAATGCGCTGGGTAACCAAATTACCTTCAGGTACTGATCGCATGCGTGAAATTGCCGCGGCTATTCAGGCTGGAGCTAAAGCTTATTTATCGCGCCAATATAAAACCGTGTCTATAATTGCTTTAGTTTTATTCTTGTTGCTTGGATTTTTTTGGACTTGGACTACAGCTTTAGCATTTTTAGTCGGGGCTGTTTTTTCCGCCGCCGCTGGTTTTATTGGTATGAATGTTTCGGTGCGCGCTAATGTGCGTACAGCTGAGGCCGCTAAAGAAGGTTTAGCTTCCGCTTTCCGGGTGGCAGTCAGGGGTGGCTCAGTTACAGGGCTATTGGTTGTTGGTTTGGCTCTGTTTGGTGTAGCTGGTTTTTACTGGGTTAGTGATGGAAATTTACCAGCACTGATTGGTCTTGGTTTTGGCGGCAGTTTGATTTCTGTGTTTGCCCGCTTAGGCGGCGGCATTTATACCAAGGCCGCTGATGTTGGCGCAGATTTAGTAGGCAAAGTAGAAGCCGGTATTCCTGAGGATGACCCGAGGAACCCAGCAGTGATTGCAGATAATGTGGGTGATAATGTAGGCGATTGTGCTGGTATGGCGGCTGATCTTTATGAATCTTATGCCGTGACCGCGGTGGCGGCCATGATTTTGGGTTCACTGGTTTTTGAGAATTTTGACGCGGCTATTATTTATCCTTTAGTGCTTGGCGGTATTTCAGTATTAGCATCTTTGATTGCTAGTTTGTTTATAAAAATTTCTTCAAGCGGGAATATTATGGCTGCCCTGTATCGCGGTTTGATAGTAGCGGGTGTCTTAGCAGCCGCAGCTTTTTATTTTGCCACTAAGTATTTTATGGCCGGCAATGGTTTGTACCCGGAAATTAATATATATCTAGCAAGCTTAATTGGTTTGGTGGTTACCGGGCTCTTAGTTTGGATTACCGAATATTACACAGGCACCAACCATAAGCCAGTGCAGGCAATCGCGCAGGCCTCCACCACTGGTCATGGCACTAATATTATTGCCGGGTTAGCTGTTTCAATGCGTTCAACAGTTTGGCCAGTGCTAGTAATCGCAGCGGCGATTTTGGGGGCTTATGCTTTGGCTAATTTATTTGGTGTGGCGGTGGCGGCTATGGCTATGCTTTCTATGGCTGGCATAATTGTGACCATAGATTCTTACGGCCCAATTACTGATAACGCCGGCGGCATTGCGGAAATGGCAGAACTGCCTGAGTCGGTGCGGGCGGTGACTGATCCGTTGGACGCGGTTGGCAATACTACCAAAGCTGTCACTAAAGGTTATGCTATTGGTAGCGCTGGCCTTGCAGCCCTGGTTTTGTTTGCGGCTTATGTACAGGAATTTGCAGATCGTGGTGTGGTGTTAAATTTTAATCTTGATGAGCCAAGAATTTTGGTGGGCTTATTTATTGGCGGTTTACTGCCGTATTTATTCAGTGCTCTTTCCATGGAAGCAGTGGGCAAAGCAGCTGGGCAAGTAGTGGAAGAGGTGCGGCGGCAGTTTAAGGAAATTCCGGGAATTATGGCCGGCACAGCTAAACCGGATTATGCCAAGGCAGTTGATATTGTTACTAAAAGTGCTTTAAAGCAAATGATTGTGCCCGCACTTATTCCAGTATTAGCACCAATTATAGTCGGTTTTGGTTTGGGGCCTGAGGCTTTAGGTGGATTATTGGTTGGCAGTATTTTAACTGGAATTTTCGTAGCCATTTCTATGACTACCGGCGGCGCAGCTTGGGACAATGCTAAGAAATATATTGAAGCTGGCAATTATGGTGGCAAGGGTAGCCCAGCCCACCAAGCCGCGGTTACTGGTGACACGGTCGGGGATCCGTATAAAGATACAGCTGGCCCAGCCATTAACCCAATGATAAAAATATTGAATGTGGTCGCTTTGTTATTGGTAGCGTTTTTGATTTAATTAATTTTTCTTGTGGAGCATCAAATTAAAAATATCGACGGGGGTAAAGTTCAGATAACAATTACTTTAACGCCCGAGGAAAAAACTAAATTTGAATTACGCGCGCTCAGGCAGGCTGGCAGTGAGCTTGATATTAAAGGTTTCCGGCCTGGACATATTCCTGATGATGTTATTAAGAAGCAATTAGATCCAGCCGCGCTTGATCAGGAAACAATGTGGGAAGCAGTTAAGGAACATTACCCCAAATTAGTTGCGGAAATGAATTTAGCAGTGGTGGGCCAGCCCACTCTGGCCTTGCAATCAGCTGAACCGTTTGTGATTCACTCCACGGTATCAAAATTGCCTGAGGTAGATTTAGGCAAATGGGAAAAAGTTAAAATTAAACGCCAAGAAATTAAAGTTGACGAAGCTGAAGTAAATAAAGTAATAGAACAAATTCGGGATGGCCGAGTTAGTGAAGCAGCTGTGATTCGTCCGGCAAAATTAGGGGACCGGGTGGAAATTGATTTTGAAGTTAGTTTGGGCGGTGTGGCTATGGATGGCGGCAAACAAGTAAAATATCCAGTAATTTTAGGCGCTGGCCAGTTGGTGCCAGGTTTTGAAGATAATTTAGTTGGTTTAAATAGCGGTGAAGAAAAAAAGTTTGAGCTAACTTTCCCGAGCAGCTATCGGTCGGACTTGGCCGGTAAAAAGGCTCAAGTTTGGGTTAAATTAAGCCAGGTATTTGAACGCACCTTGCCAGAACTGACTGATGATTTTGTCAAAAGTTTAGGTAAATTTGCCGGCGCTCAAGATTTTCAAGATAAATTACGCGAGAATTTGCAGGAGGAAAAAAATATTCAGGAAGAGCAAAGGCTGGAGCGTGAGATGTTGGAGGCAATTGTGGTGCAAGCTAAATTCGGTGACATTCCTGAGGTTTTATTAATTAATGAAGCGGAAACCATGTTGCATGAATTAAAACATGGCATTACCGAGCGGGGAGTGGAATGGTCGCAGTATTTGCAGAGCATTCAAAAAGACGAAGAGGGTTTGAAAAAAGAATTTAGCACCCCGGCGACCAGGCGAGTAAAAGTAGCCTTAATTGTAAGGACATTTGCTAACCAAGAGAATTTGGCAACTGATGAGATGGCGGTGGAGCAGGAAATTGTTCATTCTTTAGAGCATTATGGCGGTGATGAACGGATGACTACTCAGCTTAATTCGGACGATTATCGCAGTTATGTGCAACAAGTGTTGACCAATCGTCGGGTTATAGAGTGGTTGAAGAAGAAATTGGTGGAATAAAAAAGCCCGATTAATGATCGGGCTTTATTCAGATGATTTATATTAAGTGGCGAAATCGCCCAGGCCGGCTGGATATTGGCCAGTGAACGGGCCAGTGTAAAAATCTTTTGACTTCAACCATCCATCGCTCAACTGGCTAACGCTCTTTAAAGTAGCTACTAAGCTAAGGTACCCGAGTTTACGAAGCCCGAAGCGCCGGGCGATTGATTTGGCAACTGATTGTGTGTTGCCGTTCAGTGACTGGGCCAGCAGTTCGTTTTGTATTCTATAGGTGTCGATACCGTAGAAATCTGGGTAGCGGTATGGTGGTGACGACACAACCATACTTACTGAAGCCACACCTGCTTCCTTGAGCAACCTTAGGGTGGCGGCAATGGTATTGCCTCGGACAATTGAATCATCCACCACCGCGACGTGTCGGTTGTATAACTGCGATTGGCGCGGGTTAAATTTGAGCCTCAGGTACTGCTCACGCTGTGACTGCACAGGTTCGATGAATGTACGACTAACAAAGTGCGGGCGGAATAAGCCCCATGGTCGAAAAATTGCCCGGCTACCCCGGAGTGCCAACCCCTCCCAGTAGCCCAGCGCCGCTTCATTTCCAGAGTCAGCTATGGGAATAATAGTATCCACGTCCAGTGGGTGCTCAAGTGCCAATTGGCGACCCATTTGGTAACGTGCCTGGCCAGCCTCTACGCCGTACCATTGGCTGTCGGGCCGTAAAAAGTAAATAAACTCGAAAATATCTAGTTTTATGTTAGTGTCTTGGGTAAAGTGCATGGTGGTTATATGGCCATTAGGCTCCAGGCGAACAATTTCACCTGGCTTTACCTCACGAACCCTCGAGGCCCGCAAGACATCTAAGGCGCAGGTTTCCGAGGCTACTATATTATCAATGCCATCAGCGTGCTCGCGCCGACCAATGGTGAGCGGATGAAAACCGAAGCGATCGCGGATGGCATAGACAAAACCACGGTAGAGCACCATAAAGTTGAAGGCGCCTTCAAGGTCGCGTATCAGTCCAAGCAGTGCTTGTTCGAAATTGCGTTCTTGGCTTTGGGATAGAATGGTGGTAATGACGACGGTATCCGAGAAACCGTCACTCAGGCGCGCGGTCTGGCGTAGTCTCTTTGCGTTTACTAGGTTGCCATTGTGAGCCAAGAAGAACGGTTCGCCGTGGAAGCTGCCCTCAATTGGTTGTAGATTAAGGTGAGAGGAGATGCCGGCTGTACCGTAACGGGTATGACCTATACCTGAATTACCAAGCATAGAACTAACTGAGGGAGGTGGCAGGATATGTGTCCACTGTTCCTCGTTGCCTTGGCTAGCTAGCAGCTGGGCCAGTTTTTGGCGTGCTTCATACGATGATGGAATAATGAAAGCTTGGGCCAGTTCACCCGGACCTTTTTCAGCGTAGTAACGCCGACCATCATAAGTGACAATACCCGCTCCTTGTTTGCCGCGGTGCTGCATGTTGATTAAACCAACATACAGGTCAGGCGCTGCCTGGTGCCGAGGAGCCTGATTTACAATACCAATAATACCGCACATATTTTTACTCCTTTTTTAAGTTTCAATGTTAACGTTCACGTTTGTTTGTAGTCGAATCTTACTGGTTTATGGTAATATGTCAAGCGATTATGCTGTTTGGTTCACATATTTCCGCTGCGGGTGGGGTAGATAAGGCGCCCGAAAGAGCGGCCGAAGTCGGCTGTGAGGTTTTTCAGTTCTTTTCCCGTCCACCCCAGGGTGGGCCTGGTAGTAAATTAACCCCTAGTGTCATCGCGGCGTTTAAAGGTAACTGCAAAAAATTCAAGCAAGCCGAAAGTTACATTCACACGCCTTATTATATAAATTTTGCCAGCACCACGCCGCGTATTCGCTACGGCTCAATTGCTGTTGTCCGTGAGGAGCTGGAGCGCGGCACGCTTTTGGGATGCAAATATGTAATGACACATTTAGGTTCAACCAAGTCAGCTGGGCCTAAACTAGGTTTCCACAAGACCTGGCGGGCGGTCCAGAGAATATTAGATGGCTACAAAGGTAGTTGCTTACTCTTACTTGAGGATTCGTCTGGCGCTGGAGATTTAGTTGGTAGCACTTTTGAGGAGCTAAGAGATTTAATTAAGAATGTAGAAAGCGCAGCTAAGTATAAAAATAAAGTTGGTGTGTGTTTGGATTCCTGCCATATGTTCGCCTCAGGCTACGATCTAAGCACAGCGGCAGCGGTTAAAATAACTTTGGACGAGTTTGGCAAAAAAGTCGGATTTAAATATTTAAAATTGATGCATGCCAATGATTCTTATGGTGAGCTCGGCGGTAAGCGCGACCGGCATGAGCATTTAGGCAAAGGCAAGATTGGCCTGGAGGGTTTTAAAGCCTTGGTGCAAGATAAACGGATGAAAGCAGTTAATTTTATTCTGGAAACCCCAAAAGACAATCCCCAGGACGATCCGCGCAATTTGGCTATCCTTAAAAAATTTAGAGTGCATTAGCTAGATCAGGAATCCATTAGGCATTGAAATATCCAATCCAACCTTTCGCGCGAAAGGTTGGATGAGATTAGAAGAGCAATAGGATTTTTGGATAAAATCAGTTGCTAGCTTTACGAATCAATTTTACTAGAGCAGCTAATTGATGAGGCAGGTCTTTTTCCAGCCAGTATTTAGCTTCAAAGCCCGCTTGCCGTCGATCAAGTAAGCCCGCTTGCCGCAGCATAACCACATGTTTGGAAGTAGCCGTATGTGAAAGTTTTATCTGAGAAGCAATCTCACCAACAGATAGTTCCTCGCCATTTAGTAAAAGTTTTATTATCTCAACTCTCTTATGGCCTCCTAGGATGCGGAGGATTTTTTGCAGTTCGCGTAGTCGCATATATTTCTAGTCTATCATAAGATTGCTGTCCATACAATGATTCGCGCGAAAGGTGTGATGGGGGCGGAGGGTTGAGCAATATTTGTGTGGTTTTAGGCTAGGATATGCAGTCTTATGAATTATGGTAAGATAAGTGATATGAAAATCACTAAACTTGGGCATTGTTGCCTGATAATTGAAGAGGGTGAAATTAAAATTCTTACTGATCCAGGTGAATATACTGATGCACAAAATAGCGTCAGAGGTCTGACTCATGTAATTATTACCCATGAGCATCAGGATCATTTTCATGTGCCGTCATTAAAGCAAGTGCTCGCCAATAATCCGGGCGTAGCGGTATATACCAATAGGGCAGTGGGAAATCTGATGTCACGGGAAGCGTTGCCATATGAATTGTTACAACATGGTGATAAGCAATTATTCGGTGATTTAGAAGTTGAAGGTATTGGTACAGAGCATCATGTTATCTACCCAGCTATTCCCATAATAATGAATACTGGCTATATGTTTGGCAACAAATTTTTCTATCCCGGCGATGCCTTAACTAAGCCTGAAAGACCGGTTGAATTATTGGCCATGCCCATTACCGGTCCTTGGCTACCAATTGCTGAGGCGATTGATTACGCGCGTGCCTTAAAACCCAAAAAATGTTTTCCCATACATGATGGTAATATAAAAGCACCCGAAGGGATGTATAGGTTGTCAGCTAGGATTTTGCAGCCCGAGGGAATTAATTTTGAAGTCTTTGAATTAGGAAAAAATTATGACGTCTAGATTATTAGCTATATTAGCGGTTAAAAAGGCTGGAACTTATTTGCGTCAGGAATTCAAGCGCGATGCTAAATCTTTTGTCTTAAAGTCAGCCCATGAAATAGTCACCCGGGCCGATAAGGGTGCGGAAAAAATTATTCTGACGCTATTAAAAAAACATTCAACCAACGCTCGCATCCTCTCCGAAGAAGCGGGTTTGTATGATTATAATTCCAATTGGCTG
>Ga0209212_1006078_pt1 | contig 14007 bp, 10 predicted proteins | sample RifGroC2_FD_183996 | JGI IMG/M metagenome (GOLD analysis project Ga0209212, IMG submission 183996) | Groundwater microbial communities from Rifle, Colorado, USA - Groundwater C2 (SPAdes) (version 2) | ecosystem: Environmental > Aquatic > Deep subsurface > Groundwater | place: Rifle, Colorado... | reverse complement strand
TTTCCCATTAATTACTTGGGATATTATTTGCTGGAAAATTGGTGGCTGAAACAGTATAGAAACCTTCCAGTTCTTACCGTTTCAAATTCTACCAAGATTGACCTGGAGTTATTGGGTTTTAAAAATGTTTTTATCTTTCCGGAAGGTATTAGTTTTAAGCCATTAGAAACTGCTCCGGAAAAAGAAAAAGATCCTACCTTAATATTTGTTGGAAGGTTGAAATCATCTAAAAAACCACTGGATGCGATGCGGGCATATTTGCTTGTAAAAAAGAAAATACCAGAGGCCAAACTGTGGATTGTCGGGAATGGTTATTTGAAAAGCAGGCTTGAAAAATTTTCTGTAGATGATGTTACATTTTGGGGTCATCTGCCTTTAGAAAAGAAAAATGAATTAATGAGCCGTGCCCATGTGATTCTTGTTCCTGGAGTTAGAGAGGGTTGGGGGCTTGTGGTTACCGAGGCGAATGGATTGGGTACGCCTGCAGTTGCTTATAATGTTCCTGGACTGAGAGATTCAACGATAGATAATTATAATGGCATAATATGTAAAAATAATTCACCCGAAAATATGACGGAAAATATCATTAGATTACTTACAAACAAAGAATTATATAACAATTTGCAAGCAAATGCCCTCGCGTGGGCCAAAAAATTCTCATGGGAGAAGAGTTTTCAAGGCTTTAAAAGAGGTCTTAATGGAATTTCAATAGTTATTTAACCAATTCAAAATAAAAATTCTTGAATAAATATTAACCAAAAGACATTTCTTGAAATCTTTTAATTTTGCCTGGTGGTACTTTTTACACCAACAGGATACAAGCCCACAAAAGACCTTGGCATCTTAGTGATTTTGTGGCAACTTTGGAATTTCTGAACATCAAGTGGTAATTCAAAAACTGTTTTTTATCTGGACTGTAACTGCTAAGTACATTACAGAAAAAAAAGAAAAATTTGCTAACTTCTAATAATAGCAATTCAACTTGGTTTATGAAAAATTTTTGGAACAAACACGTTTTTACTGCTGAATTGCCCTATGAGAAAGATCAGGTTATCACTCTTTTTCTTCGAGACAGGTTTTCCCGAGTAGATAGCTTTGTTATGAGCCTTGGCCAAATGACTCGTATACCACCAAGCAAGTTATATTCTTATGTAGATGGTAATTTAATTGAACAAAGAATATTTAAGAGAAACAAGTTACAGGGAAGAGGTAAAATACTTTCTTATTTTTTTATCATTCCTACAGCACTAATCAAGGTTACTTTTGATTTGCTGCGGGCATTAAAATCAATACATTTTAAATGTGATATTTTTTTTGCTCAACATTTTCTTCCTGCATTTGTAGCCGTTATTCTTAGGCGTATGGGGATTTTTCGTTGTCCTAAAATAATATTCTTTATGTTTGATTTTTTTCCCATTCCACCGGAATTTCCCAGGAATTTGTATTATCGGGGAATAGATTCCATACATCGGTACATTCGAAAGCATGTAGATGAAGTTTGGTTTACCACTCAACGACTAGCTGAATGCGATAAAGAAAGGTTTGGCCCCTTGCCTAAAAAGGTTACTAAGCGGCTAACAGAGTGTTGTTTTTTTAGGAGAATTAATGTACCAGAACCGTCGTTTGTTCCACCATTACGCCTGGCATTTCTTGGTTCGTTAAGAATTAATAATGCAATATATGAAACCGTAGATTGTATTGAATATTGCCTCAAGCACGGTATGCAGACAGAATTATTCGTTATTGGCTCTGGCTATGAGGAATCAAACCTGAAGAAGTATATAATTAGGAAGGGTATAAGAGATGCTATTAAATTTTATGGATTTGTTGATAATGGAGAGGAAATAGGAAAAATATTTTCTACGTGTCATCTCGGTATAGCGTTGTATAAATCGGATCCCTATAGCCCAAATTGGTTTCTTACATCGGGGAAATTTCGGCGATTTATAAGCCAGCGTTTGCCGGTTATTATTTCGTCAGTACCGTACGCGGCAAAATATATTCATGAGTATAAAGCTGGATTTATCGTAGATAATACCCCGGAAGATGTTTTTAGGGTAGCGAATGTGGTCTATAATAATCCGTCAATGTTAGGCCTCCTTCGGCAAGGAGTAGACAAATTATATGAAAAATTTAACGCTGATATTGTGTTAGATCAGGCTTTTAGAGCAATGCTTAATCATTCACATAATGAAAAAGACAACACTATATGATAAATAAAAGAGAAATGATTCCTGTTTTTCGACCAAGTTATGGACGTGAAGAGATTGAGACGGTTACACAGGTACTAAAATCTGGATGGATAGGTTTGGGGCCTGAAACAGCAAAATTTGAAAAACAATTCGCTTCTTATGTGGGATCTCGATACGCTGTAGCGCTTAATTCAGGCACGGCATCCTTACATTTGGCACTGATGCAGGCAAACATTGGCCCCGGAGATGAAGTAGTTCTTCCCGCCCTTACCTTTGTATCTACTGCCCATGCTGTAATGTATGTGGGTGCACGGCCTGTTTTTGCGGATGTAAGATCGGATAGTTTGTGTATTTGTCCGGAAGATGTTGCAAGGAAAATAACCCCGAAAACACGTGCAATCATTCCGGTTCATTATGGGGGACATCCCTGTGATATGGAAGAATTACAACAACTAGTTTCCAGGAAAAACATTACTATTATTGAAGATGCAGCACATGCCTGCGGTTCATCCTATCGTGGGCAACGAATTGGTAATATTAGTAAGTTTACCTGTTTCAGTTTTCACGCAGTGAAAAATCTGGCCACCGGAGATGGTGGTATGATAACAACGAATAGTGAGGAAGATTTCAAGTGTTTAATGCAATTGCGTTGGATGGGTATTACAAAAGATACGTGGGGAAGATTGGAAAAAGTAACGATGCCTAACGAGAGTTCACAAAAAGGGTATGGTTGGTATTATGAGGTTCCGGAATTAGGGTACAAATACCATATGAATGATCTTGCAGCTGCGCTTGGCTTGGTTCAGTTATCTAAATTAGAAGCTAATAATATTAGAAGGAGAGAACTCGCTAAAATTTATACGGAAAAATTTTCTGATATATCGGAAATTGAATGTCCTGAAGTTATGCCAGATGTAATTACTGCACAGCATAATTATGTTATTCGATGTGATAAACGAGATGAATTACATTTGTTCCTGCGTGAACATAACATTTCGTCAGGAGTTCATTATATGCCAATTCATTTGCAGCCGTTTTATAGGAGACTTTTTCCTGATGTCTCTTTGCCAATGACAGAAAAGCAATGGATACGATTGCTCACTCTCCCGCTATTTCCTGATATGTCCCAGGATGAACAAGCTTACATTATTGATTGCATAAGGAAATTTGTGAAATGAAAGGGAAAAAAATCTTATTTATGGGTGGTAAATATGTTGGGTATGAGTGTTTAAGTTTTCTAATCAGCAAAAAAAATAATGTTGTTGGATGCTATGTAAATTTAAATGATGTGGCAAAGGATCGTTGGTATCCTTCAGTTACAGAACTTTGCCTCAAGCATGAAATACCAGTTTTCTGCTATAAAAAAGTTAACTCTAAATCAAGTGAGAAAAACATTAGACGACTGAACCTTGATATAATTGTGGTTGTATATTATGACCAAATTTTAAAGGAAAATATTATTAAAATTCCTAAACTGGGATGCATCAATTTGCACCTATCTCTATCTCAAGTTCATAGGGGCTGTTACCCTACTACTTGGAGCCTAATTAGGGGAGATAAACATACAGGTGTTACTTTGCATTATATTACACAAAAAATTGATGAGGGTCCGGTTATTGGACAGAAAAAGATTAGAATAAAAAATGATTGGACAGGGAAAGACCTTTATTTTAAAGTGTCTGATTTAGGGGTGAAATTATTTAAGGAAGCATTTCCTGCACTTGATAAGACAAAACCATATTCTTTGGATTGCACCAATTCTGAATATCACAAAAGAGAATTTCCCTGTCGTGAAATAGTACTGGATGAAAAAACAAAAGACAAAATAAGAGCTTTAAGTTTTGAACCTTTTCCATTACCCTATATTATGGTTGGGAAAAGAAAATTCATTTTTAAGGAAGTAAAAGAATAGTCAAAAGTATTTTATCATGAGATATTTTTTTTGCTTATAAAACCATTGCAACCGCTCGCTTGGGATTTAGTCCTGAAATTGAAAACAATTAATCATCAATGATAAATCAATCCTTAATTTTACCTAAAATAAGTATAACTATTCCTACTTATAACGAAGCGGCGAACATTCAGACCTGCCTGGAATCTATTAGTATTCAAGACTACCCAAAAAATAATATAGAAGTCATTGTAGTCGACGGCGGTTCAACCGATAAAACGGTCGAAATTGCCCAGCAATTTCCTTTTGTAACAGTGTTGTCTAATCCTGGCAAGGATACCCACATCGGTAAGGCGATCGGGTTGAAGGCGTCAAAGGGTGATTTTTGGATATTTTTTGATGCTGATTTACAGGCGAATGGCCCAGAATGGGCAAAATCGATGGTTTTGCCGCTGGTAGAAGATACTTCCTTAACAGCCTCCGTCTCTTGCTATTATGGACGTCCTGGTGATTCCTGTTTAGAAAAATATATTAATCTTGATCCTACTGCGAGGGATACCCTTTTTGCCTGGTTTACACCAAGTGTGGAATCTACCATAGAGAAATGGAAAGATGGATATGCGATTTGTTGTTATACAACAGAATATCTTCCTGCGGAGGGCCGTTGTTTATTTCGATATTCCTTATTGATGGAAATGATTGGCTGTGAAAAACGATTTCGTGAGCTTGATTGCCTTTATTTATTAACTCAGGCAGGGCATAATCGATATGCTTATGTTCCAAATCCAGGATTTTACCATAAACAGATTAGAACCTTAGCCGAGCTTCGCCGCAAGCGAATGCGGAATGCTATTAAGAATTATATTCCAGGTCAAGTAGAAGGATATATAAAATATACATGGTTTGATCTTTACAAGCCCCTGGATTTTTTGAAGATGTGCGCTTTAATATTTTACGCCTTTTCTGTTATTGGACCTGTTTTAGGAGGGATTTGGAAATCTCTTAAATATCAAACATACTGCGGAATGGTGGAGGCTGTATATGTTCCCGTAGCTGTGGAGGCATATCTGGAAGCATTTGTCCGCACTAAACAGGGTCGTCTGTTTGTTCTCCGAACTTTTAAGGGCTTGTTTTTTCGGGACAAAACTTAGAGTCAGGTACTGTTTAAGTTAATGTACAATAAAATAAATGATAAAAACCCTTTTATCAAGGATGGATTATTTGGATATACTAAATATTTAGTTTGAAAATGAAAGTGACTCTTGTATTTTCTCCAATTAAGAAAAAACCTCAAATGGGGGAAGTAGGCGAAAAAATTAATCCACCATTAGGCATTCTTTACTTGGCCTCTGCAATAAAGAACTGGGTTGAAGGAGTGGAGGTTACTGTTATAGACGGTTTGTTTCATGGATATAACAAAACAATGCAAATGGTTAAAGATTCCTCGCCTGATATGTTAGGTATTTCTTTTTATACCCTTCAGGCGCAAAGCGCTTATGCATTTACAAATGAATTTAAGGCACAATGCTCCAGCGTACCTGTAATATTGGGAGGACCACATGTTACTGCCCTGCCATATGAATCGCTGTCATTATCAAAGGCAGACCTCTCCGTAATTGGAGAAGGTGAAGTTACCTTTACGGAATTGGTTAAAAACTTTCAAAAGTATGGTACTCTTGGTACCGAGACCCTTTTCCCCATAGACGGAATAGCTTATCGAGAAAATGGAAAAATAAAGATCTCAAAAACAAGAAAATTTATAGAAAATCTGGATGATATTCCTTTCCCGGCTTTTGATTTGATCAATATCAGAGATTATTCCGGTTTTTATTATCGAAAAACATCAACGGAAACAATTATTTTATTTTCCAGAGGTTGTCCCTACCAATGTACCTTCTGTTCTAATAAAGTATGGAATGTCTCTAAACCAAGCGTCAGGTTTCGTTCTCCAAAAAATATTGTGGATGAGATGGAAATGATCCAAGATAAATATGGAATAAAAGAATTTTTTGATAATTCTGATGAATTTAATCAAAGTTTGAAAAACTCCATTGCCATTTGTGATGAACTCATTCGACGTAATTTAAATATCTATTGGAAGACCCAGCTTCGGGCAACCCCTCTATCGGAAGAGTTGGTACAAAAGATGAAACAGTCAGGTTGCTGGTATGTTCATTTAGGGATTGAAAGCAGCAATCCGGAAACTTTAAAAGGGACTAAAAAAAATATTACCATAGAAGAAGTGATTAGTGCCTGTGAGCTTTTAAAAAAATATGACATAAAGATTTTAGGTCTGTTTATGATTTATAACGTATGGGAAGAAAGTGGCCGGCTTAAGTTTGAAGATACTGCAATGACGAAGAATACCCTGAGGTTTGCCCAAAAAATGGTAAATCAAAAGTTACTGGATTTTGTTGGCTGGGCTATCACAACCCCTTATCCAGGTTCTACTTTATATGATATAGCCTTAAAACATAAATTAATTAAACCGGAAATTGTAAGTCAATGGGACAATTGGTTAACTAAGAGATCTTTTGTTATGAGGTTACCTGGCATAACGGAAAAGGAGCAAGCCCGTATGAAGACACTGGGTTCATTTTTGATGGCAAAATGCACACTGAAAGAGGGTTTTAAAGGATTTCGAAACCTTGGCTTAATAATGAGAAAAGGTATCAAGGTCTTGCTTGATGAAGTGGTTGCACGACGCGGCTGTTGGTCAAAATTTTTAAAATAATTCTTGATAAATATTTATTCATCATGCAATGAATATCCTAGGAATTGTACATCCCTATACGCATGATGCTGCAGCTTGCATAATGATGCAGGAGGGATTGTGTGCATTTGTAGAAGAAGAGCGTTTTACCCGGATAAAATATCAGACGGGGATACCTCTCCATTAAATGCGATTGATTAGTGTTTTAGCAAGACTAGACTAAGTTTATCGGATATCGATTACGTTGCTATTGGGTGTAGCTGGTATACAAAGATACTATCTTCTGAAATACTGAGTAAAATCAATACCATAAAAAGAAGAGGGCAAATGGTTACAAAATTTTCTTCAAAACGCTATGGAATATTAAAACAATTTCATAGAGCTTATTTGGAGTATTTTTCCAGCGTGGAAAAACTTCCCTTTTATCATTCTCCCAAAATACACTTTATTCGCCATCATCTTGCCCATGCCGCCAGTGCCTTCTATATTTCTCCTTTTGAAAAAGCAAATATTATCTCGCTAGATGGAGGCGGAGGCGAAGAGAGTGGTTTATTATTATACGGTGAAGGAAACAAAATGAAGATTATTAAAAGAAATTCTTCCGCTTCGAGCTGGGGTTTTCTCTATTCCTATGTTACACAATTCCTTGGTTTTAAAAGCGATGCAGATGAAGGAAAGGTAATGGAATTAGCTGCTTACGGCAAGCCAAAAGTAAAAGTATTTCCCTTTATAAATTTTAAAAAGGTCATTCCTGAATTTGACTTAGTTGGTTTTTCCAACTATTTTCGCAATATGAAATCAAGAAAACCTGGAGAGCCTATAGGAGAATTCCATAAGAACTTGGCCGCGACATTACAGAATAGATTGGATGAAGTAGTGCTTAAAATGGTAAAGTATCTTTACAGAATAAATGGGGTAAACAATTTTTGCATCGCTGGAGGCGTGGGTTTAAATTGTACTACAAACAGCCTTGGGCAACAGGAGTATTCTTGCCGACCCGAGGAATCCTGAGATGAAAGACAAAGTTAATGATGTAAAAAGGAGAGAGAAATGGTGCCCTTTCGCACTGACTTTTTCCTTTCCTAAATAAAATTCATGAAAGAGTTAAAGATTTTACTGGGTGTATTGCCTAAAGAAAGAGTATAAATCCAAATGTGCGGTATTTGTGGGATATATTATTTTGACAAAACTCGTCCGGTGGATTCAGAAAAATTAAAGAGAATGATGGCTGCTCTTTTTCATCGGGGGCCTGATGAAAGTGGCGTTTTTATTAAAAATAATATTGGTTTAGGGACGCAGCGACTCAGTATTATTGATATTAAAAATGGACAGCAACCAATGATGAACGAAACGGGTTCAATTAGGGTAGCTTATAACGGAGAAATCTATAATTACCAAGAATTAAAAAGGGCACTGTACAAAAAGGGCCATATTTTCAAGTCCAATTGTGATACCGAAGTTATTCTTCACGCCTATGAAGAATATGGGGAAGATTGTTTTAATTATTTTAATGGAATGTTTGCCGCTGCAATATGGAACTGCGAAAGCGAGAAGCTTATTTTGGGCAGAGATCATGCCGGAATCAAGCCATTGTTTTACAAAGAGCTGAATAAGGATGGTTTAATATTTTCCTCGGAAATCAGATCCCTTTTGGAGGGGACGGAAAATTCTCGAGAGATTTGCTATGAAGCACTCAATTATTATTTAACGTTTGGCAATTCGCCCGGGCCTTTAACCCTTTTACAGGATATAAAGTCATTAGAGCCGGGGCACATCTTGATCTGCCAAAAAGGCGTTGTTGTCAAAAAAAAGTATTTTGAATGGAAATTTAATAATGATTTTGAGTCTTTGGAAAATAAAAATGAAAATGAGATCGCAGACGCACTATATATAAAATTGAAAAAGGCCGTTCACTCTCAGTTAATGAGCGAAGTTCCTCTAGGAATTTTTTTGAGCGGAGGAGTTGATTCGAGCGCTATTGTTGCTTTGGCAAGGGAAACAACGAATCAACCTCTCAAAACCTTTTCTATTGGATTTAAAGAAAAAACTTATGATGAAACACGTTATGCAAAAATAATTTCAGAAAGGTTTGGTACTCACCATGAGGAATTTTATGTTGGATCAATTAGCCCAAACTTGATTGAACACATCGTTCAAAAGATAGGAGAACCCATTTCTGATTTTGCTTTTCCCGTTAATTACATCCTTGCAAAGGAGACCAAAAAACACGTTACCGTTGCTCTATCCGGCGAAGGAGCAGATGAGCTTTTCGGCGGCTATGAACCTCATCTGGCAAGTAAAATTGCAACTTTCTATGATTTTATGCCCTCTTTCTTACGCAGCTCTATTAACTCAATCTTTAATTACCTTCCTCCTACAGAAAAAAGAAAAGGTCTCATTAATTTAGGAAAAGCATTTTTAGAGGGAGCTTCCCAACCAAAATTTTACGGGCATTTACGGTGGATGACATTTTTTTCGAAAAAAGAAAAGGACAAATTGTTTTCATTTGATGTTCAGAACAACGTCGACAACCCTGACACCCTTAATTATTTGCTTTCTAGTTTTAATGAGTTAAAATTCAAAAACAGGTTAGAAAAGGAACTGTATATAAATTTTAACACATGCCTTCCCAATCAGATTTTAGCTAAACTGGACAGGACAAGTATGGCCCACTCTCTGGAAACAAGAGTCCCTTTTTTAGATAAAGATGTTGTTGCGTTTGTACAGAGCATTCCTTCGCATCTAAAGTTAAAAGGATTTCACACAAAATACATTCTAAAAAAAAGTATGAAGGGATTACTTCCCCCAATTATTCTCAATCGTCAGAAGCAGGGATTTGTAATGCCAGTGAAGATTTGGTTAAAAAGCCATTGGTTGGATTGGATGAGGGATATACTTTCTGAAGAGATTTTAAAGAAACAAGGAATTTTTAATCCAATATATATTAATAACCTCATCAAAGAACATTTTGAGGGACGACATAACCACAGCCAAAAATTATGGAATTTGCTTATTTTTCAATCGTGGTACAGAACAATATTTTTAAAAACATAAGGAATAAGGAAAATTTCTCCATCTGAAACTCCGGTAAAGCTTTAGCTATGATCATACAAGCAAAAACATTTTGGATAATTCTCTTCAACCGTTCCACATAGAATAAAATATTATTTCTGATTTCAATGAAAATCCTATCTGTCCATTCACATTCTCATGATAGTACTGTAACATATATTGAAGGTAATGATGTTAAATATATATTATCTTCTGAGCGGCTGTCCCGAATAAAGAACGACGATGGTTTTCCGGCGCTTGCCTTTAAAAAACTCTTATTTGATTGTAAAATCAATCCTTCCGATATAGATAAGCTTGTTGTTGTAGGAAGACCTTTCCATCGGGAATTTTATGATTTCGTTTATTCTCGATCCCTTCCTTTTAGAAAAACAAAAGGTAAATGCTTAATAAAACATAAAAAACCGCACATTATTTTTTACAATACTTTGTTGTCCACTGGGATTCCCTCTTTTGTATTTTTTTCTTTGATCCCAAAAATGAAACTTTTATCTAAATTTCACTACATGAAAAAAATAGAGTATGTTCCGCATCATTTTTCACATATTGCCAGTGCATATTATTGCTCAGGATGGAATGAATGCATTACAGGTTGTATAGAAGGAGAAGGTTTCCCGGAAACTAGCTCTTTTTTTCATGTTAAAGATGGGAAATTTGAATTGCTAACGAAAACGGAAATGCCCCATTCTGTTGGTAGATTTTATGAGTTGGTAACAGCAATTTTAGGTTTTCATTTATTACGGCACCCAGGGAAAATTACTGGTTTAGCCGCTTATGGAAATCCGGTCCCTTTCTATGAAAAAGTAAAAAGATTGCTTTGGGTGGCAGGTACCCAGATTTATTTTGATTATCGTTTTGCTTTCATGGTAAGGGAAATCTTACAAGAAAAAAACTTAATGGCTACATTTTATTCGCATAAAAACTATAAACCCGCTAGGAATGACCCGTGGAAAGAACTTCCTTATTTTTGTGATTATAAAAGAGAAGATATAGCTGCCTCATTTCAGAAAAGATTAGAAGATTGCCTCTGTGAGGTTGTACAAAAATTAGCCAGAAAAACAGGTTTAAGGAAAATAGCTTTAGCGGGTGGTGTAGTGGCAAATGTTAGGCTTAATCAGCGAATTCATGCCCTATCAGAAATTGACGAGATATACATCCATCCGGGTATGGGTGATATGGGTTTGTCGTTGGGAGCAGGCCTTCATGTGGCTGCAAAAAATGGTCATAAGCCAAAAAGATTAGAAAATCTTTATCTTGGCCCCGAATATTCCGAAAAAGAGATTTTAAAAGAATTAAAGAGTTATGATTTAAAGTTTACTTATGAAGACAATATTGAAAGGAAGGGGGCAGAGCTTCTTTCTGAAGGAAAGATTGTTGCTCGATTTCATGGGAGGATGGAATATGGGCCTAGGGCATTGGGTAATCGATCAATTTTGTTTCAAACGACAGATAAGACTGTTAATAATTGGCTTAATAAAAAATTAAAGAGGACAGAATTTATGCCCTTTGCCCCAGTCACTCTGAGTGAATTTTCTGAAAAATGTTATAAAAATATAAAAGGTGCAGAATTCACCGCTAAGTTTATGACCATAACTTTTGAATGTACCGATTATATGAAAAAAGTTTCACCATCAGTAGTTCATGTAGACGGAACGGCGAGGCCTCAGTTTTTATCAAGAGAAGGTAATCCAAGTTTTTATAGAATATTGGAAAATTACTATAAGATTACAGGAATTCCCAGCTTGATTAATACAAGCTTTAATATGCATGAAGAACCTATTGTGTGTAGTCCTGATGATGCTATAAGGTCTTTTATAGAATCCGGGATCGATTATTTAGCAATAGAAAAATTTTTGATTAAAAAGAATAGATAACAAAGTTTTACTAAAAATGACAGATATTATTCTAATTAATCCGCCAAATACCTACGATAATTTTCCGTATAAAAATAGTAGAGAATTATGTTTGTATCCGCCATTAGGTATATTGTATATAGCCTCAGCCTTAAATGATACGAGTTTAAAAGTAGAAGTTATGGATATTGTTGCACAAAAACTAACTTTAAAGCAAACGATAGAGATTCTTATAGGGAAAAAACCTAAAATAATTGGAATAACAGCGACCTCCCCTCAGATAAGAGGTGCTGTTCAAATTGCAAAAGAAATGAAAAATTACATGAAAGATATTTTAATAGGAATTGGAGGTGCTCATGTTTCTGCGGTTCCTCAATTTATCAATGATTTTGAGTGTTTTGATTTTGCAGTTGTAGGGGAAGGAGAAAGCACCTTCAAAGCAATTTGCAAGGAAGTCTTTAGTGATGTTTATTTAGAGAAAAAACTCTATTTCGGAGAGGTGGTTAAAAATTTAGATAATACTGGTTTTCTCAATAGGGATCTATTAGATAGAAGTTTATATTTTATGGAACCCTATGGACATGATTTTGTTTCGATTCACACCACTAGGGGGTGTCCTTTTAATTGCCTTTTCTGTAGTAATCCAATAACGAGTAGAAATGTACGATACAGAACGCCAGAAAATATTCTCTTAGAGATAGAATCATGCCTAGACAAATATAAAATTAAGTTTGTAAATTTTACAGACGACACCTTTACATTGAATAGAGAAAGGGTCATCAATATTTGTAATTTAATAATAAAAAAGAAACTAGGCTTTGAATGGTGCTGCGGAACGCGAGCCGACCTTGTGGATAGTGAACTATTATGCCTAATGTATGAAGCGGGATGCAGAAACATCGGGTTTGGAGTTGAATCTGGCGATGAGGAATTAAGGGGCAAGATCGTAAATAAAAAAATAAAGAATCGTGATCTACTATTTGCTTTTAAGGAGTGTAAAAAGCTAGGGATAGAGACAAGTGCATACTGTATGCTGGGCTTCCCTGGTGAAACAAGAGAGAAGATGTATCAAACTCTGAAGTTTTGTAAAAAACTTAATCCAGATGTTGTTGGTTTTCATTTGGCGGTTGCAATGCCAGGCTCAAGCTTATACAATCAAGCGATAGATGAAAATAAAATAAACAAAGAATGCTGGGAAAATTATGCAAAAGGAATATTTAAGGAACAGCCCGTGTATGTACCTGATGGCATGTTGTTTTCAGAAATTAAAAGAATCCAAAAAGACATTTACCTAAAATATTATTTTAGGCCTAAATACATTATTCGACGTTTCCTGTTAGATATCAAATCTTTTAGAAAGTTAAAGTTAGATTTTCTTACAGGTGTCAGTCTTTTTAGAAGTGCTGGCACTGCCTCAGGAAGACCATAATCAAGTATTTCAAATAATTTATCCTTCTATAAATGATTTTGTTGATTAATTCTCAGCCGAAGGATGAGGCAATAAGATTATATCCTACGAGTATGCCGATAGGCAAGAAGAAGGATATAAAAAAAATGATAGAGGAGGGTGGAAAGCCTTGAAAGCCGCATGGAATATGGTATTATAAGCCATATGTGATATAGTATGAGTCAATTTTGCAAGGACTGAGCATGTTTACAAAAACCGATAGCCAGCGATCCCTCTTTGATGTGAAAAATGTATTTCCTGATGCATTTCCGAAAGACGATTGGAGTTATATTTACCGGGACCGTATATATTCCTTAATAGACGAGGAGCAATTTTCGGCATTTGTATAAGGAAGCAAAGTGGCAGGACGAACAAGTCAATAAAGACGATGATATCATTACTGATATTCATGGGTATGGGGCGAGGGGTGGCGTTTCAGTATCCAATGAGATTGGATTGGTTAGTGGCAACACGAACCACGAACGCCACTGGGAGGGCATCGATAGACCATACCACATTGTTTAAGTTTTACAATCGCAAGGAGACCAGTGATACGGCGCGGAAGCTCTTTGAAGAGTTGACATTTGAGTTTGAGGAGGCATGCGGAACGACACTGAAGAGACAGCGTACGGATTCATTTTTTATTCTAAATTAGAAAACCACGTCCTATGGGCGTGGTCAGAGAACTTGGGCTATGCCAGTATAATTTTCATTGAATACTGTAGAACTGGCGTTGGCTAAGCTGTCTTTTGTCAATAAAATATTTTCACTTAGTATTTAAAACATTGTAAATCTTGATCGAGTATTTTTCTTAAATCGCAAAGGATGCATTTTGGAAGCAA
>Ga0209212_1006075_pt1 | contig 14009 bp, 16 predicted proteins | sample RifGroC2_FD_183996 | JGI IMG/M metagenome (GOLD analysis project Ga0209212, IMG submission 183996) | Groundwater microbial communities from Rifle, Colorado, USA - Groundwater C2 (SPAdes) (version 2) | ecosystem: Environmental > Aquatic > Deep subsurface > Groundwater | place: Rifle, Colorado... | reverse complement strand
TTTGAATAGTGAGTGGGCTGATTTGGCTTTTGATACAGGATAAGGAATAAATTTTGATTCCAAAGATCCCTCTCTTCGTTCGGGATGACATAAATGAAGTTCTGGATGACATATTACCTCAGTGAGTGATTACTAACACCAACATTGTCAAACAACCCAAAATGCATTATAATTTAATGATTATTCCATAAACCACCATCTTCATGCCTGAAATGTCAAAAAGCTTTAAAATTGTTTTAAGCTTCTTTATCTCTGCAATAATAATTTTATTAAGCGTATCAATTTACATGCAATATGTACAAACGAACTTATTGCAGCAACTAAATGAAAAATTCGGTATTGTTTCCAGCACCCCGATAATTCCAAAAGATTTTGAAATTCCACAAATCGGACCTGTATTTGAAAAATAAGAACATAATTTGGCAAAAAAACATCTTGTTAAATAAAAACAATAAAATTAAAAATAAGTAAAAGCTTATTTCAATTTTATCAATGGAAAATCAAAAAAATCCGGAAGACAACGAATTTGAAATTCAAATTCCCACAAAAACAGAGGCTGATTCAGTCAAAATTCCGGAAAAATCATTTTATATTGACGCATTGAAAAAAGCTGACAAAGAAATTGATTTACGAAAAATCCCGGCATTGCGCGATTCAAATTTAAAACCTACACAAATAATTTACAAAGGAGGAGAAGGAACAATTTTTAAAGCTAGAGATGGCACATTGGACCGCGATGTTGCGATTAAAATAATAGATACACAAAACAAAACACGCGAAAATACAGAAAATTTCTTAAATGGCGCGAGAATCTTAGCAAGTCTCGATCATCAAAATATACCACCTCTTCATTACATAATAACAGATAATGGTAAACTCATTTTAGTCATGAAATTTATTGAAGGGGAAACATTGACAAAACACATAACGCACTGCCCCGGAAACCTAACCCGGCACTTAAATATAATTTTAGAAATTTGCTACGGATTAAAATATGCTCATAGTAAAGGCATTATTCATAGAGATTTAAAACCGGACAATATCATGATTGGCGAATCGAACAATGAAGTATATATCGTGGACTGGGGAATGGCTAAAAAAATCGCCGAAGAATCTTTAAACGAAAAAACCGACATAAAATTGCCGGAAGACGAAACTAAATCCGATTCCGGAATTCAAGGTACTATTCCATATATGGCGCCTGAACAACTATCTAAAAACAAACTGGACGAAAGAACCGATATTTATCAAATAGGATGCATGCTTTTCAGAATGCTTACAAAAGAAGAAGCTTTTTCCGGAAATCCCGACGATAAAGAAAAAATAGGAAAAATTGTTGAAAATATTTATAATGGAAAATTTAAAAAACCGAGAGATATAAATTCTGAAATACCGCCGGAAGTGGAAAATATTATTCTTAAATGTATGGCCAAAGAACCTGAAAATAGATACCAAAATTGCGAAGAATTAATTAAGGATATTCAAAACTTGCTCGATTTGGAAATAAAAAAATCAAAAGCCGATGACCTGATCAAAGAAGGAGAAGAAAATTTCAAAAAATATATGTATTTAAAATCAGAAATAGATAAAAAAACAAAAAAAACTCAAAATTTAGAAAATGAACTCAAAACATCACCGCCAAATAATGAATTTGAAGCATATACAAGAAGACAGGAAATATATATAAATGAAGAATTTACTGATAGGTTAAGGCAACAAGCAAATAATTGTCTTACAAATGCTTTGGGCAATTACCACTCAGCGCTGACTTTTGACCCATATAATCAAAAAATAAAAACCGACATCGCGAAATTATATCTTGAAAAATATTGGGAAGCGGAAAAAAATAAAAACCCGCAAGACATTGAATATTATGAAACGTTTATAAAACACTATGATATGACAATTGTTGAAGAAAAAATAAATAAAAAACAAAAGTTGGAAATTTATTTGGACAAAAAAACAAAAATGGAGATTTACAGATTTCAAGAAAACACAAATACAAGAATTAGAGATTTAATCCAAATCGCCGATTTAGAAGAAAATAAAAATTTTGAAACACAACTGCAACCGGGTTCATATCTGATTATACTTGAGAATTCACCTTCCATAAAATACCATTTTGTAATCGAAAGAAATAAAGATCTGGAAATTTCATTAAATACCGAGCAAACAAATAGTCTGCCAAATGGATACATATACATCCCCGCAAGTAAACATGAAAATAACATAAAAAATTTCTCGATCAAAAAATATCCGGTAACAATAGAAGAATATATTGAATTCCTAAATAATCTAGCAAAAAACAATCAACTTGAAGAAGCAAGAAAAAATCTGCCTTATTATACGGGAGAAGAAGGGAAAAAATGTCATTATATAATTGAAAAAAACAAAAATGGGAAAATAAAATTTGAATTAAGTGAAACCCCTGACAAAGAAGGAACTCTATGGAATCCTTCATGGCCTGTTTTAGCGATAACCAAACAACAAGCAGAAAACTATTGTAAATGGATGAGCTCAAAAAATGAAAAAATATACCGTCTTCCATCAATTGAAGAATGGGAAAAAGCGGCGGGAAACACAGACAAAAGAACTTTCCCATGGGGCAACAATTTTGATCCGTATTTATGCAAAATCGCCAATAAAGATACAACCCGCCCCAATGAACCTGAACCGGTTGGCAAACGTCCCAATGACAAAAGCCCTTATGATGTATGCGATATGGCAGGCAATATCAGCGATTGGACATCAACAAAAGACCCTAAAGGCCGTCAAGATTTAGTTGGTGTAAAAGGAGGAAATTGGATAAATGGCGAAAAACACTGCCCCATCGCAAACACGGTTTTCGCTAATCCCGACCAAACATTTACAGGTGTTGGATTTAGACCTGTAAGGGAAGAAGAATAATAACAAATCTTTGATTTTGTCCATTCTTTTTTCAAATTAAGATTATTAGACTCATTGACTTATAAATTCCAAAATATAAAATTAATTTGATTCAATATAACTAAAAAAATCATGACAAACCAAGAACTGAATTCCCTGAACTGGAATTTTATTCTACCTGCTCTTTTGTTGGCGGCAGCCTTTATAACTGTGGCGGTAGTCCTAGCCAGTTCTTTCTACAAAGTAAAAACAAACAATCTGATTTCCGTGGCCGGATCGGTAGAAAAACACATTACGTCTGACATCGTAAAATGGAAAAGTTCATTTTCAAAAGACGTAGGTCCTGATAAACTTATTAGCGGGACAAATCAAATGAAAGAAGATTTAAAAAAAATTAAAGAATATTTTTTAAATTCCGGAATTAAAAATGAAGAAATAACAATCGATCCGATACAAACATGGAACAAAGAAGAGTATAAATGCAAACGTGAAAAAGAAATTGAAGTATGTTCAAATGAATTCACAGGTTACAATTTGGCTTATAATATTAAAATAGAAACAACCAATATTCAATCTGTAGCTAAACTGGCGGAAGAAGCCCCAATAAATTTCATAAACCAAGGAATTATCTATACAAGCTCATCGCCTGAATACTATTACAGTTATGAAAAACTTAAAGATTTAAAACTTGAGTTATTGGGAGAAGCCTCAGCAAACGCAAAAAAAAGAGCAGAAATAATAGCTGAAAACTCAGGCAGCAAACTTGGATCTCTCCAATCAGCCAATTTAGGAGTATTCCAAATCACTCAAGTCAACTCAACAGATTTTGAAGATTACGGAATTTACGACACTTCAACAATAGAAAAAAAGGTCAGTGTGGTACTAAGGGCAAAATATATGGTAGAAAAATAGAAATCGACGGCCAATATAACTGCTCGCACAATCATACTCGTAATTCGTAAGTTGAATTTAATATTAATATTTTCAATTTACGGATTACGAATTACGGATTACGGATTACGAGCTGTGCTAAAAACTAGTCACCAGCTACTTTTCCATGCTATAATATAAGGATTTTTAAAAATCCTTAACATGCCGACAGAAATAATAATTCTGGAAAAATTTATCTTAAGTATCCTTTTAGGTGGTTTAATTGGTATTGAAAGAGAAAGAAACTTAATATCATCTAAAATAAAAAATTTTAGACAAAAAGGATTTGGCGGCATACGGACCTACATGTTAATTTCTTTGCTTGGAGCGCTTTCTTCCTATTTAGGCCAAAACATCGCGCCCATATTTTACGCTCTTGGATTTATACTTTTCGGGCTTCTATTGGCGGAGAGCTATATTTACTACGCATTTAAACTGAACCGCGCCGGAGCAACTTCAGAAATCGGTGCAATTATCACATATTTAATCGGAGTTTCATGTTTTGGAAATGATTTAAAAATACCAATCATCGCGACAATAATCACCACAATAATATTCTCATTAAAAAAACACCTTCACCGATTCGCCTACCAAATCCATAATAAAGAACTCTACGCAACACTCAAATTTGCGATAATCGCATTTATAGTTCTCCCCTATTTACCGAAAACAAGCATTGATCCGTGGGGAATGATAAATTTATATAAAATCTGGACATTCGTGGTGATTATCTCAGGAATCACATTTTTAGGATATATATTAAACAAAATCATCGGCGTCAAAAAAGGACTATTTTTAACCGGTTTTATTGGTGGCTTAATCAGTAGCACCTCAGTCGTCAGTTCACTTTCAAAAAACCTCAAAAATAATAATTCCAATTTAATTCCCACAGTCTCCGCATGTATTATCTCTTATTTAGCCAGTATTTTAAAAGTCGCCTTGGAAATATTAATTATCAATTTCAAACTATTCCTCACACTGATTATCCCAATTATTTGCATGGTACTAATCGGTTTTTCAATAGTACTTTTAATAAATCGAAATAAAACAGAAAATTATAAACATGAACATAAAATTAATTTTGACAACCCGTTCACGTTAAAATTTGCCCTGATTTTCGGCTTAGTACTTACCACAGTTTTTATATTATCCCAATTAGCCATGCAAACATGGGGCAGCAAAGGAATATTCATAACCGCTTTGCTAGCCGGAATAGCCAAAATTGATGCCATAGCCGTATCCATGGCTGAATTGGGAGGCAAAGAAATAACTTATTCCTACGCCAGTATCGCGATTCTAATCGGATTTTTCTTTAGCGCCCTATCAAAAACAATCTACAGTTTAATCTTTGGCAACAAAAAAATCGCCATATATCTAGCAATAACCCTCACAATAATCTCGACCATAGGACTGGGAACAAGTATTTTGATTTAACAGAGAGTACTACTTCTCTGTCATTTCAAACCCGGCAGTTAAGGGAGGAATCTTTGAAATAAAAATTATATTCGTTTTTAATAAAAAATTTTTCTCCCTGTAGAAAATTGGCGGAGAGAGAGGGATTCGAACCCTCGGTACGGTAACCCGCACACACGCTTTCCAAGCGTGCTCCTTAAGCCTCTCGGACACCTCTCCGTAAAGAAACAACCTATCTAATATATTGATTAAATACCCTAAAAGTCAATTAAATCTTCCCTTTCAACAGCACAAAAAACTTCAAATACCTGCCTTCGGGAAAATGCAAATTATACGCATGATCAAAAGGTTGAGTAGCGCTGTGCAAAACCTTTAAGCTGCATCCTGTATTCACCGCACTTTGATGCAAAATCTTAATAAAAGTAAGTTCATCAATATGCGCCGTGCAAGAAGAAGAAACCAAAATTCCGCCCTCCGGAAGTTTTTCCAGAGCTTTTGAATTCAATGTGATATAAGCCTTAATTGCTTGAGTTACTTGACTTTTTCTTCTGGCAAATGAAGGCGGATCCAAAATAATCATATCATAATAATCTTTCTTCAGATTTTTTAAATATTCAAAAGCATCATCAGCAATAAATTTATGTTTATTGACATCAAAATTATTTAACTGAAAATTCTTTTTCGCGTAAGAAATGGCTTCTTTGGAAATATCCACACTCGCGACTTCCTTCGCGTTTTTTGCCGCGTAAACAGAAAAACCACCGGTATAAGAGAAAAAATTAATCACTTTTTTCTTTTCCGTAAATTCCATAATGCTTTTTCTGTTCAATCTTTGATCCAAAAAGAAACCTGTTTTTTGTCCCTGAACAATATTCACCAAAAATGAAAAACCATTTTCAATTATTGCAATTTCCTCCTTTAATTTCCCATAAAGCAATTTTGGGGAATTACTCATATTTTTCTCAATTTTCTTACTATGAACGCTTTCCTTCAAAAAAATACAATCAGGTTTAAATACTTTTTTCAAAGCCTCAACAATATAATTACGCAAAAGCTCAATCCCCAAAGTATGAAATTGCAAAACCAAAGTATCCGCATATTTATCCACAATTAACCCGGGAATACCATCACTCTCCCCAAAAATCATTCGATAAGCATTAGTGTCTTTCACATACAACTCTCGTCCTTTTTTCAATTCCTCAAATCGCGAAACAAAAAAAATCTCATCGATTTTTTGTAATTTTCTCGTCAAAATTCTCACCGCAATATCAGTTTCCGCGTTATAATAACCAATCCCTAAAAGCACATTTTTAGAATAAATTTCACAAAGATCCCCGGATTTAAGATTATCTTTTTTTTCTATAGCATGAGAAAAAATCCACGGATGTCCGGATTGAATATTTTTTACTCTCTCAGGTTTTATAAAAATTTTTGGATACATAGTTGATTATATTTATATCAGTTTATTTCGTGAGAGATCTTAAACTAAAATTTTAAAAAGCGCTATAGATTTAAGAGCGATCAGGAATAATGCCCCGCAATGCGGGGTTCCTGATCGCTGATAACTGATTCCTGATCGCTCTCCTCTCTACCTTTACTTTTCCCGCCAACAACATTAAATTAAAAATTGAAAATTCTTTAACTTACTTCAAAATGATCGACGATAAAATCAAAATCGTAATTCAAAATTTACTCACAAAAAGAAACCAGCACCGCGACTTAAAAAAAGATCTGAATAAAGAAAAGAAAAAAGCATTTGATGCAGTAGATCAATTGCAAGATTTATTAAAAGCCCGCAAAGAATTGACCGCTCAAGTAAAAGATTTGCAGGACAGTCTGGAACAAGAATTCAATGGAGAAGAATTCAGCCAAGAATTAAGAGAAAAAATTGTATTAATGGAAGAAGAAATCGAACAAGAAAGAGGAAAATTATTTGAATTAATAGACAAATTAGGCAAAAATCAACCATTTGAAATGAAAGTGGAACTGGAAGACGGCTCTTATGCCAACATGCAAATGATCCCATCTCCTCGAGTTTATATAAACGGAAAAGAAGAAAAATCCGACTAACCTTATTGAATGTTTCAAAAACTCACCAATTTCATCTTCGAACTCCAAATGCTTCGCCGAATCAAACACGAAGGATGGCGAGTTGCCGGCATTCGAGACCCTGAAAGCGTGGCCGAACACAGCCTCACAGCCGCCCAAATCGCTTTCATTCTGGCAAAAATGGAAAAACATCCCGAGCCTCACAAAATAGTCACAATGGTTATTTTTCACGATATAGCCGAGTGCCGAGTCGGAGACGTACATAAAATTGCGGATCGATATATACAAAAAGACGAACTCCGCGCGGTTTCGGATCAAACAAAAGATTTAAACAAAATAGGCAAAGAAATAAAAGAACTATGGGAAGAAGTGGAAAATGGAAACGAAATCGCCGGAATCATCGCCAAAGACGCTGATCTACTGGAACAAGCCTTCCTCGCCAAACAATACATGGAACAAGGCTATAAAGACTGCCAAAACTGGATTGACAACATTGCCAAATTTATAATCACTGATTCAGCAAAAAACCTTCTAAAAACTCTGCAAAAAACAGACTCCAATGAATGGTGGCAACATTTAAAAAAAGTTAAAAAAGCTTAGAAATTTAAATCTTCATCATAATAAATATAAGTAGTAGAATCTGAAGTCTTAAAATACCCAAATAAAACAGGAAAGGAACCACTATCACGTTCCGGATTATTTTTTGAAGCCTGCAAAACAATTTCCCTATCTTTTTGCCCGTCATATTTAAGCATCTCCACAAAATTGCTGTAAAAATGCAGAGCATCCAAATACATCTCCAAATTTCTATCAACCTTCATGGTTTGACTTACCTTAATCGGATGATCCAATTTGCAAAATTTAATGGCATTTCGAGCCATAATCTGCAATTCATAACACAAATTATCATCAATTTTCAAAGTAAAATTACCCCTTAAAAGAGGCTTTCGAAATTTACCAAATCCACTTTTCCAAGAGTTCATCATCAATAAAAATGTATTTACACCCTTAACAATAGAATGATCCAAACCACAATCATTCATTCTCTTAATCAATTTTTCCACTTCCGAATAATTTTCAACAACAACCCTCCCTCTAATTAAATCTCTAACATTTTTTAAAGAAAAATCTTCATCATTTGCTTTTTTTCTTTGATTCAAAATTCTCTCCAAACTTTCTGATGATTTAACACCACCATTAACGATTTCACAATCAATTCCTTCAAAAAGTCTAGGCAAAACATTCAAAGCCATATAAGAAGACCAATTCTCTAAATAAGAAATACCCTCCGGACTATCTAATAGAGAATATAAATAATTATCATTTCTTCCTTTAAAATAATCATTAACTGTATAGTTATGCGAATCACCATATATATTAGAATGCTTTAACTCGAACCGTCTCTTAATAAAAACACTCCCTTGCAAATGAACACACAAATAATGCAAAGATCTGTAAACAGCCTCCACATCACTTTCTGATTCTTCCCTAAATTTATTTACCACTAAATTCAATCCATCTTCGGCCTTGGATTCAAGTTTCAATTTCAAATCCTCATGCAGATTCTTAAGTTCCTTTACTTCAACTTCACTCAAATCAGCGTGCGGATTCAATTCCTCAAATATCCTGTCATACAATCCATCCAACTCCTCACGAAGCTCTATGAGATCGATTTCATTCCCTTTTGAAAGAGTTTCCATATTAAAATCAATAATTTTCGGAGACAAAAACAATAACACAAACATTATAAATGTCAAGCAAGATTAATCATAACCACTTCTTTATTCCTCACCTTTACCACGCCGCAAAAACACCATATACTAAAACCACAAAAAATATCTAACTTAATACACTATGCAACTCTTCATCGATACCGCCAATCTCGACCAAATTAAAAAATATGCTGAACTCGGAATCATCGATGGCGTAACTACAAATCCCTCATTAATCGCCAAAGAAGGCGTTGATTATAAAACACGAATCCGGGAAATTTTAAAAGTAATAAATGGACCAATCAGTGTTGAAGTAACAACTGAAAATTTTGAAGAAATGCTTTCACAAGCCCGAGATTATGCAACGTGGCATGAAAATATTTATGTCAAACTTCCCATGACTGAAAACGGCTTAAAAGCTTGCCGAATTTTGAGCCAAGAAGGTATAAAAATAAACATGACTTTAATATTCCAACCAATGCAAGCCTTACTCGCAGCCAAAGCCGGAGCCGCGTTTATAAGTCCTTTTATCGGTAGACTTGACGACATCTCCCAAGATGGAATGCAAATCATAGCTGAAATAATGGAAATATTCGTAAATTACCAAATCCAAACCAAAATATTAGTAGCATCCACCAGACACCCCCGCCACATAGTTGACGCAGCAAGAATCGGTGCCGACATCGCCACAATACCGCCTGAAGTTCTGGAGAAACTCATCAAACATCCACTAACGGATATTGGTCAAGAAAAATTTATGTCAGATTATAAAAAATCTTTATAATGACAACAAAAATTCCCAATTCAATATTCAAAAAACATCAAGTAATATTCGCCTATCAATTTGGTTCAACAATTACCGGACACTCAAATAAAAAAAGTGATGTTGATATAGCGATTTATCTTCCTGAAAACATGAATAAAATAGACATGTTTGACCATCAACTAAAATTGATAACAGAATTGGAAAATTTTTATAAAAAAAGGGTAGATCTGGTAATCTTAAACAAAACACTTTCTTTATTTTTTAAATATATAATATTAAAAGAAGGAAAATTGATTTACAATGCGAATATAGGAAAACATGCGGATTACTTTTGTAAAATATTTAATTTATATTTCGATTACAAACCATTCCAAGACCAATTTAACAAACACTATGTCCAAAGAAATATTTAATAAAATAGTATCAAAATTAGAAAAATTAGAGAAATATTTAAAATATCTAAAGGATATTCAAAAAATAAATAAAAAATCTTTTTTAAAAGATTATCACAATTACGGTTTAGCTGAACGTTATTTACAATTATCCATTCAAATAATTTTAGATATTGGAAAATTAATAATTATAGAAAAAAACCTTCCAAAACCTGAAGATAATGAAGAAACATTTGAAGAACTATTCAAAAATAAAATTATTAATGCAAAATTAAAAAAAAGACTCCACGGCATCAGCGGTTTTAGAAATATATTGGTTCATGAATATGAAAATATAAATAAAGAACTAGTCTATGAAAAATTACAAAATAATTTGCAGGATCTACACGAATTTCATGTTCAAATTAAAAAATTTCTAAAAAAACAAATATGATCACTCTTGATTACAAAAACCTCTTCCAAATCTCTGAAAAACACGGCTTAACTGAAAAAGAATTAGAGAAATATAAAAATTCTACCCCTCAATATTTAAAAAATATAAAATCATTAAACCAAGGCTTTTATAAAGTCTTTAGCGAAAATAATACTATTAAAGATATTCAAAAATTTGCTCAGGAAAAAAATAAATTTAAAGATATCGTTGTTTTAGGAATCGGCGGATCAGCCCTCGGTACAATTTGTTTAAAAAAAGCTTTTTCTCATCTTTTCCAAGAAAGAACACCGCGCGTTCATATCCTTGATAACATTGATCCTACAATTTTCGCTGAAATCGAGGATATTTTAAATTACGAAAAAACTTTATTTATCGTAGTCACAAAATCCGGAGAAACACCCGAAACCTTATCCCAATATTTTTATTTCTATAAAAAAATTAAAGAAAAAAAACTCGCTCCTCAAGAACATTTTGTTTTTATCACAGATCCAACCCAAGGTTTATTGCGAAAAATTTCCATAGAAGAAAACATCACGACATTCCCTGTCCCCATGAATATTGGCGGAAGATTTTCAGTATTAACAGCAGTTGGATTGCTACCCGCTGCTTTTATGGGAATTGATATAGAAAAATTACTGATAGGCGCTGAAAAAATGGCGCGAAACTTTTTAAATGAAGACTTCGAACAAAACTTGCCATTCCAAATTGCATTAATTCAATATTTATTAGCCCAAAAAGGAAAAAACATCACGGTAATGATGCCTTATGCTCAAAAACTCTACAGCTTCGCGGATTGGTACTGCCAATTATTAGCCGAAAGCATAGGCAAAAAGCTCAATAACGACAAAAAAGAAATATTTGTTGGATTAACACCTGTAAAATCCTTAGGTGTCACAGACCAGCATTCCCAACTCCAACTCTATAACGAAGGTCCTTTTGATAAATTAATAATTTTCTTAGAAGTCGAAAATTTCGGCCAAGAAATAACCATTCCGAATGTTTATCCGGAAAAAAAAGAATTCCAATTCTTAAAAAATATCAGCTTTAAAAAACTCCTCCAAACAGAAAAAAAAGCCACAGAACAAGCCTTGACTAAAAATAATCGCCCTAATATAACAATCAAAATCCCTGAACTAAACGAAGAAAACCTAGGCTCCCTCTTCATGCTTTTCGAAGCCTCCATCGCGTTTTTAGGTGAATTCTTCAACATCAACGCCTTCGACCAACCCGGAGTGGAACTCGGAAAAATCCTGACAAAAGAGATGTTGAAGTAATTTAAAATTTAATAAAAATTCTAATCCCGCATTGCGGGATAATAATTCTTTGCTATAAAAAAATCACCGTACGGAAAATCCAAGGCACGAGATAGGTAAAAAGATTAAGGCAGTCTTCTTAAAATATGGAAAAACGAAAGAAGACAACAAAATAAAAACACAAAACAGGACATAATAAAAAACGGCCTCATAGGCCTAAGATTTGTTATACAAAATTATTACAATCCAAACTCTTTCATCACGTCCTCCTGTCTAAAAACCCTCCCCATTCTCACCTGCTCCCTAGCTTCTTCAATTTCCTGCAAAAATTCTCTTTTATTCTTAACCCTTGGCTTTTTAAAAAATTTTTTATCTTTCACTTTATTTTTCATAATATACCGGGCTAATTTATTTAAACCAAATTTTACTTCTTTAGAGTTTAAAGCTAAATCAAGAGCATTATCCAGATCTTCATCATTAATATTTGAATACATTTTTAAAATTAAAAAGCATATTAAAAAACATAATCATTTATAAACTTTACCTTTACCTTCATGCCCTCCAATATCCAATAAAAACAAAATCAAATTATCCTCTTGATCAAAATTCCAAATTAATCGCAAATCACCTGTTATACAAGACGAATACATTAATCCATACTTTCTGCTTTGCACTTTATGAGTTTTTAAATTTACAGCAAAAGGACTCACTTCCATAATCGTTAATACTCGATTAAAACAATTTAATTTTTCCTTAGAATTCAAAACTTTTTTAGCCTTTTTGGAAAAAGCTTTTGTCAAAAAAAATTTATACATTCCAACTTATTAAGAAAATTTCTTCAAAACTTCTATCGCATTTAAACCTTTTAATGTTTTATTTTTCTTTTCAGCCTCAACTTCCTTATAACCTTCATCAATCATAAATTCAGAATCTTTGGATACATAAGGAATAATCTCTTGCTTCAAATCACCTAAAATAAGATGAATAATATAATCATTGGGTTTTACTCCATAAACAGACGCATTTCGCGTCAATAATTCATATAATTTAGGATTAACTTTAATTCTGATTTCCTTTTTATCAATTGAATTTTTCATATTTCCATAAATTTTACATAAAACTACCATAATATTACCACTATTATGGAAAAAATCAATTATTTTCTAATCACAAGAGAAAAAACCTGCATTATGCCTTTTAAGATTTAATTTTAAATTTCAGCAGCACCCCTCTAAAAAGGCACAATCCAAATTTTTTCCCTGACACTTATTTAGAAATCATAATACTCACTATAAGCGTCGTAAAGATTAAGGCCGATTATTTTTCCCTTGCAATCAGTACTAAGAGCAAAAAATGCAAGAGCGACTTCATCCCCTTCCGGATCTTGCAGTGAAACCATGAAGAAAAATGAATTTTCTATTCTTGTCGAAAACACTACTTTCTTCTGATAATTCAGCTGCGTGTCGATGACTTTCCATGAATTCGCTGTTTCGGGGATCAGGACCAAGCCCACTGTCTGACTCGATCCCCCTATATATTCCCCCTCCCCCCAAACATAGAACTGGTCGATCGTCCCTTGGACATTGACGATGATCCATGGGAAAACTGATTCGTCGAAAGCTACAGTCATTGTAAAAACTTCAGGTTCGGATTCAAATTCTGAAACATTTTCATTACAGCTGACGAGTACAAAAGAAAAAATTAAAAAAAGAGATATTTTTTTCATCGAAATACTCCTTCAAAAAATTTTTTTAGATTAGAACACAGTTTACGACCCACCCCAAAGCAAAACCCCCGATTTTGCCCTCAAGCGGGTCGTAAAAGCGCCAACCAAAATCAAAATTAAATTTTTGACATAATGCAGATTTTCAAAGAACATTTCTCCACATAATCTCGTACCATTTGATTGGTAGTCTTACATGGAAGAATCCTACCGTACCATAATAATAATAATAATATGTCAATAGGTTTATTGTTTTTCACCTACAAAAGAGCATTGGAATGAATCAGAATGGGATAAACGTAATCCGTAATTCGTAATCCGTAATTCGTAAAAGGAATAATTTTATAATATTAAAATTCAATTTACGAATTACGGATTACGGATTACGGATTACGAATCTTTAATCCCTCCTTAAACATGCACCTCCCCACCCCCACCCACCCCCTCGACCA
>Ga0209212_1006074_pt1 | contig 14010 bp, 21 predicted proteins | sample RifGroC2_FD_183996 | JGI IMG/M metagenome (GOLD analysis project Ga0209212, IMG submission 183996) | Groundwater microbial communities from Rifle, Colorado, USA - Groundwater C2 (SPAdes) (version 2) | ecosystem: Environmental > Aquatic > Deep subsurface > Groundwater | place: Rifle, Colorado... | reverse complement strand
CGCCCTTGCCCTGACAGGCGCGGATTACGTGATCTTTACCGACGGGGATTGCCTTCCCCTGCAGGGGTTCATTGCGGGGCACCGACGGCTCGCCGAACGGAAATGGTTCGCGGCGGGAAACCGCGTCCTCATCGGCGAGGACCTGAGCCGGCGAATACTCGCCGAACACTTGCCGGTGCATGCCTGGTCGATGGGGAGATGGTTTCAGGCCTTCCTGAAGCGGGAGGTCAACCGCCTTCTCCCCCTTCTGCCCCTCCCCGTCCCGGGATGGCTGCGTAAACTTCCCGCCCGGCGCTGGCAGGGGGTGATGACCTGCAATCTCGCCGCCTGGCGCGAGGACCTGCTGGCCGTCAACGGTTTCGACGAGGAGTATCAGGGATGGGGGCTCGAAGACTCCGATCTGACTATCCGCCTCCTCCATGCGGGTCTCCGCCGCAAAAGCGCCCGCTTTGCCGCGCCGGTGCTCCATCTGTGGCATCCGGAAAACGACCGGGGGACGCTGGCGGAGAACCGGCGGCGGCTCGAGGCCCTTCTCCGCTCACGCGAGATCAGGGCAAGGCAAGGGGTAGACCGGTATCTGTGAAACCGCCGGATTCCATCCTCGTCATCGTTACCCGTCGGATCGGCGACGTGCTCCTGGCTACGCCGCTCATCCGCTCGCTCAAGTTGGCCTGGCCCATGGCGGCAATCGATGCGCTGGTGTTCGCGGGCACGGAGGGGATTCTGGTGGCGAACCCCGATATCCGACGGGTCATTGCCGTACCCGAAAATGCAAAATCTCCCTCCCATCTCAGGACGCTCTTTTCCCTGGCCCGGCGGTATGATCTGGCCGTTTCGACCCTCCCCGGCGACCGCCCGACCTTTACGGCGCGGCTGGCCGGGCGCCATTGCGTGGGGCCTCTGCTGCCGGGGCCCCAGCACTGGTGGAAGCGCCTGCTCCTTTCCCGTTGGATCGCATTCGATGATTGCAATACGCACACCGTTCTGCTGGGTCTGCATCTGGCCGATCTTCTCGGAATCAAACGCGCTTGCGATGTCGTCATCTCCTGGACGCCGCTCGACGCGGAACGGGTCGCCGGGCTCTTTCCCGCTGTCCGGACCGAATCGTATGCGGTGCTGCACCTCTATCCGAAATATCCGTACAAGATGTGGAACCGGGAGGGATGGAAGGAGGTTGCCTCCTGGCTGCACCGGCGGGGGGTGGCGATCGTCCTGACGGGGAGCGGAGATCAGGAAGAGCTGGCCTACGTGGAAGGGCTCCGGCGCGAGATTCCCGAAGAGTGCGTCAATCTGGCGGGGAAACTGACGCTCGGGGAGCTCGGCTTTTTGATCAGCCGGGCGCGCGTTTATGCCGGTCCGGATACCGTTGTGACGCACATGGCCGCGGCGCTCGGCGTTCCCACCGTGGCCCTGTACGGGCCGACGAATGCCGTGAAGTGGAGCCCCTGGCCGAAAGGGTACCGCGGGGAGGGGAATCCCTTTCCTCGGCGGGGCGGAGGCCGGGTGAACAACGTGACCCTCCTGCAGGGGCCGGGCGACTGCGTCCCCTGCGGCAAGGAGGGATGCGACCAGGAGATCGGAGGCGCCAGTGACTGCCTCCAGCGGCTCCCCGCCGCCCAGGTGATCGAAGCTCTAATGGGGTCAGGTCTTTAAATTTAGCATTTTTGGAGATACAGCAAGGAGGTCCGGTTATGGCCAGGCCATTGCGCGTTGAATTTGCCGATGCCCTTTACCACGTTACCTCCCGGGGCAACGGACGTCAGGAGATCTTTCATAATGACCAGGACAACCGCAAATTCTTGGAATTGCTCGGCAGGACGGTCGAGCGCTACCGCTGGATCTGCCACGCCTTTTGCCTGATGGTGAACCATTACCACCTCATCATCGAGACGCCCGGGGCGAACCTCTCCAAAGGGATGCATCATCTCAACGCGAATTACTGCCAGGCGCATCACAAAAGGTACGGCGCGGTCGGCCACCTCTTCCAGGGGCGTTTCAAGGCGATCGTCGTGGATCGGGAGGGTTACCTGCTGGAACTGGCGCGCTACGTGGTTTTGAACCCGGTGCGCGCGGGATTGGCCGCCCGTCCCGAGGACTGGGCCTGGAGCAGCTACCGGTCGACGATGGGTCTGCCGACGTCGACACCGATGCCTGCGTCGGCGCAGTCGGAGCCGCCGCCAATGACGTTGCCACAGACACCGCTACTGCCGCCACAGACCCCACTGCCGTTGCCCGAGGATGCGTCGTTTCTTTCGACGGACTGGCTTATTGCACAGTTTGGCCCCAATGAAACGGCCGCCCGGCAGCGCTACCGTGATTTTGTTGCGGCAGGAATCGGACAGAATTCGCCCTGGCCGCAATTGCAATCCCAGCTTTTTCTTGGGAAAGAGACCTTTATCGACACCCTCAAGGATGCCATCCCCGAAAAAACAACTGTCCGGGAAATCCCCAAGCAGCAGCGTTACGCAAAACGCCCGCCGCTGGAGGAGATATTTTCCGGCGGGCGGTCGAAAAAGAAGCGGGACGAGGCGATTGTCGCCGCCCATCTCACTTCCGGCTACGAACAGAAAGAGATCGCAGCCTTTTTGGGGATTCACTACACCACTGTGAGCCGGATTCTTTCGGCATCCCGGGGGCGCCCGGTGGGCAGGTCTTGATGATGAGCTTGTAGAGCCATAGTATTTTGCGGGAATGTTGCACACACGAAACGGTCGAGCGCCCCTCGCTCGTACTGATTTATGGGTCCAGTGGCGTCTTCCCGATCTTCAATCACCATTGCCGATGCAAGAGGAGGTGACCCTATGCCACGCCCATGTTCCTTCGCAAAGACGCTAAATTTAAAGACCTGACCCCCATATTCTGCGTTGAAATATGGCACAAATACGGTTATAAGGAGGTCATCGGTCGCCATCTATGCAAAACGCTAAATTTAAAGACCTGACCCCCGTATTCCGGAAAAAGAACATCGCGGCCGTCTATTTGTTCGGATCCACCGCGACCGGCAAGGATCGCCGGGGCAGTGATCTTGACCTGGCGATTGTCGCAAAAAAGGCGATCTCCGGCCGTGAGCGACTGAGGCTGGAGGCGGATCTATCCAGCCGGCTCCGGCGGGATGTCGATCTGGTCGTCTTCGGACAGGCGGCGCCGCTTCTTCAGCACCAGATACTGAAATACGGTCGTCTCGTTTGCGAAAACGACCCGGCCGAGCGCGTCCGGCAAGAGGTTAGGGCGCGGGCCGAATACATGGACACGCGACGCCTTTTCCGTGAACTTTCATAAGGAGGGGTTTAAGGACGTGACTCGAATTCGAAAGAAGCAGGGAACGTGTCCCCTGAGTCGGGAATGATATGGTAGACAAGGAACTCCTCTCACGAAAATTGTCTCAACTTCGGGAATATCTGGCAGCGCTTCGTAACGCAGAAGACATCACGTGGAAGAAATATGAAGAAGACCTCCGGGCGCGGGCCTTCGTCGAACGCTACCTCCAGTTATGCATCGAGAAGGTCATCGACATCGGCAATCATTTCGTATCGTTTCACCGTTGGCGCGAGCCGGAGGGATATCGGGACCTTTTCCAGGTCCTCCATGAAAACAGCGTCATCCCGAAAGAGCATCTGACAACATACCAGAACATGGCGTCCTTCAGGAACATGCTCGTTCATCGTTACGAAAAGACCGACGACGAGGTTATTTTCGGCATTTTCAGAAAGCGCTTGGACGATTTTGATCTTTTTGTCGGCCTGATAACGGACTGGATAAAAAATCAGGAGCCGTCCTCCCCGTAAAAACGCTAAATTTAAAGACCCCCGGAATATTATGAAAATCCTGAGAATGGCATCGAGAGAAGAACCCCTTGATTGTATCGCATCGGTCATCTTATACAAGAATCCTCCCTGGATGATCGAAAATGTCGTATCGAGTTTTCTGGATACCGACCTGAAAGTCAAACTCTATGTCATAGACAATTCGCCAACCCCTCTGACCATTCCTTTATTGGATAAGAAATGGCCGGTTTTTTACCATCATGTCGGGCAGAACTTGGGTTACGGCAAGGCTCATAACTGGTGTATCGGCCGCTGTGAACCAAGTAAATATTATCTCGTCTTGAATCCCGATGTGATCATACCCAAAAGAACAATTGAAGAATTATACCAATATCTGGATGGGAATCCCGATATCGGCATGATTTGTCCCAGGGTTCTAAACAAGGATCAAACCCTCCAGTATTTGAACAAACGACAGCCCAATCTCATGGATCTTTTCTTGAGGCGGTTTTACACCTATAATCGGATGTTTGCCTTCATAAAGAAGCGCCTGGACCATTATGAGATGAGAGATATCGGGTACGACGTCATCCATGAGGTGCCGTTTATGACAGGCGCCTTCATGTTTTGCCGGACGGATGTCCTGAAAAAAGTCGGAGGTTTCGATCCACGGTTCTTTATGTATTTTGAAGATGCCGACCTTTCCAGGAAATTTCAGAACGAAGGCAATAAAACGATTTATTATCCCTATGTGCATATTACACATTTCTGGAAGCGTGAATCACGGAAAAGTTTAATAATGGCGCTTGTTTTTGCGATCAGCGGTATGAAGTATTTTCATAAATGGGGGTGGAAACTATATTAATATGAAGCTCAAACAAGGTCTTGAGAGGAGTCCGGCGCTAGGAAGATGAAAATATCAATTATCACAGCTACATGGAATAGCTCTGCCACGATTGAGAACGCCATTCTTTCCGTCGCGTCGCAAGGGTATCCTGATCTGGAACACATCATCGTTGACGGCAACTCATCCGATGCAACACTGCCGATCGTTTTTCGTTATGAGAACTTGATCGACAAGCTTATCTCCGAACCGGATCACGGGATTTACGATGCCATGAACAAAGGGATTTCCCTGTCGACCGGTGAAGTGATCGGTATCCTCAATTCGGATGATTTCTACGCGAATCCTCATGTACTGGAAAAAGTTTCCCGCGTGTTTGAAGATAAGAGCGTTGATACCTCTTATGGCGATCTGATTTATGTCGACCCGACGAATGTCAACCGGATCACTCGCTACTGGAAGGCAAGCGCACACCATCCGCGAAGCTTTTATCAGGGCTGGATGCCGCCGCACCCGACATTTTTTGTGCGGCGTTCGATTTATGAGAAATACGGTTACTTTAATGTCGCTTTGGGCACGGCCGCCGATTATGAACTGACCCTGAGGTTATTATTGAAGCATAAGGTCTCAACGACCTATATTCCTGAAGTCCTGGTTCATATGCGTGCGGGCGGCGCCAGCAATGCATCCCTTAAAAGCCGTTTGGCAACGATACAGATGGCCAATCTGTCCTGGCAGGTGAACGACCTGAAACCCTGGCCGTGGACCCTGACATTCCGGCTTCTCTCCAAGATCGTCCAGTACACCCGGGTGCAGTGATGCCAGGCTGAATGAAGTTCTCAATTATCACACCCAATAAGAACGGCGGGCGGTTTCTGGAAGAGGCCATCCGGAGCGTCGTTTCCCAGAGGGAATCCGGTGTCGATCTGGAGTATATCGTGATCGACGGCGGCAGCGCCGATGATTCGCTAAAAATAATAAGTAGTTATGAAAAAGACATCTCACAAATCATCTCCGAATCGGATCGTGGGCCGGTTTCAGCCATCAACAAGGGATTGCGACTCGCTTCGGGGGAGATCGTCGCCTGGCTCAATGCCGACGATCGCTATCATCCAGGCGCCCTCAAAAGGGTTGCCGAGATCATGGCCGAACATCCCGACAGGGCCTTATGTTTCGGCGCCTGCCGGATCATCGATGAGGAGGGCCGGGAAATCCGCCGGGGCATCACCCGTTTCAAGGAGGCCTTTTTCCCGATATCTTCACCCTTTACCATCCAGTGCCTCAACTACATCTCCCAGCCGGCGATGTTTTTCCGCCGCTCCGCCCTGGAGGCCGTCGGCTATCTTCGGGAAGACATGGTGGCCGCCTGGGACTATGATTTTATATTGCGCCTGTGGCGACAGGGCGGGGCGGTACATGCGCCGGGTCCGCCGCTTGCCGATTTCCGTTGGCATCCGGCTTCGATCAGCGCTCGACGATTTGCCGCACAGTTCAAGGAAGAATTTGATGCAGCGGCGAGGGATGCAGGCAGCCTGGCGCCGCAAACCTGGATCCATGGGATTGTGCGCTGGGGGATTATCGGCGCCTATACGCTCATGGCTGCTTACCGAAAGCGGACCAGGAATGGATCATAAGGGTCTTGACATAGGCAGCCAAGTTAGGTTACAAGTAGCTTAACACATGAAAAACGCTAAATTTAAAGACCTGACCACCATCACCTCCATCCTGAGAGGGTATCCGGAGATCGAGCTGGCGTTTCTATTCGGGTCGTTTGCCGGCGGAACGGTCACGGCGGAGAGCGACGTAGACATTGCGATTCTGTGTAGGCAAGCCCCCTCCTTCGACCGCCGCGAGGAAATCAGTGCGGCGCTCTGTGCGGGAATGAAAAGGGAGGTCGACCTCGTGGTCCTCAACGGGGCGTCGCCCATTCTCCGAATGCAGGTGTTGAAGAAGGGGATCATCCTGATCGACAATGCAAGCGTCTATGAGGACTTCTTCGTTCGCACCACCGGTGAATACGACGATCTCAAGCGGGTCAGAAAGGGAATCGAAGAGAGAATCCTCTGCGGGGGTATCGGGGGCGCCCATGCCTGACCGCGACATCGTGCTGGCAAAGATCGCGGCGATCGAGCGGTGCCTCAAGCGGATCCGTGAGACGACCGGCGGCGACCCGGCCAGTCTGGAAGAGCTCGACAGGCAGGACATCTTCGTCCTGAACCTGCAGCGGGCGATCCAGGCCGCGATCGATTTGGCGGCCCACATCGTTGCCGCCGACAAACGCGGCCTCCCGGAAACGGTCAGGGAAAATTTCACCCTCCTGCGCAACGCCGGCGTCATCTCTACTGAACTCGGCCGAAAGATGGAAGCGATGGTCGGCTTCCGGAACATCGCCATCCACAACTATCAGACCCTCGACCTGGAGATTTTGAAGACCATCCTTCAAGAGCGTCTTCCGGACCTGGAGGATTTTTCCGCGGCGATCCTGCGGATCGAGAGATGAAAAGAAGCACTCTGATCGCACCCCCGCAAAACGCTATAATGCAGGACCTGACCATTATTCTTGAAAAGGATAGACGGGTGAAGTTCGCCTGTCTTTTCGGGAGCGCGGTGCGGGAGGAGCAAAACAACCTCAGCGACATCGACATCGCGGTTTATCTCCGCGAGGATTGCGATCCTGCCGAGGCGAAGCTGGATATCATCGGAAAGTTGATGGAGCGGCTGGGGAGGGGGCGCTTCGGCCTCGTCATCCTCAACACAGCCCCGCTTCCGCTGGCGGCGCGGGTTATCCGTTGCCGCAAGATCCTTGCGGACCGGGATCCCTTTTCCCGACATCGGTATGAATCACGCATTCTCAGGAAATACCTCGATTTTTCCGTCCTGGAAGAGTCCATCCTGAACCGGCGGAACCTGTATCCTTTACAGGATGGAGTCCTGAGAATCGTGCAAGGGTTGGCGCTGCCTTTTTATCTCACCGGCGGTACGGCGCTCAGTAGACATTACTTCGCTCATCGCCACTCCAAAATACCGGAGGTGTAAAATGGATAATGCGGATGTGAAAAGTATTGAAAGGATGATGATTGATTTCAAGGATGAAATCAAAGAGGAATTCCGGCATCAGCTCGGCATTCAGTCGGAGGCATTTCAGTGTAAGTTGGACCTTGTCGTGGAGGGTCATCAACTGCTGTCGGAAAAGCTGGATCGAGTGGAAGAGCGGCTTGACGGTCGGATCGATTGCGTGGTTAGAAAACTCGATACCGTGGCCGCACAGGGAAATACCACGGCAGCGAAACTTGACAATGTGGTTAGAAAGCTCGATGTCATATCCGCGGACCTTGCCGCCCATCGCCGGGATACGGAGGCGCATCCATCTCTGTACAAGGTGAAGGAAGATTAGATTGTTTCACCACAAAATGCTAATTTTAAAGACCTGACCCCCAAAACTTTGCAACCTGATGCACCATTGAACAGTTCTCTACTCTACCCAGCAACACGATCCCCGGAGGACAAGCTCCGTGCTGCGGAGGATTTACGCTGGGCCGCCTGGCGCCTGAAAGCAGCCTGGTTGCGGGAGATCCACCCGGACTGGCCCGATCTACGCGTTGAAGAAACGGTCCGTGGGATTTTTCTCAATGCCTGAACGCGATCTTTTTCTCCTCTTTTTGGCGCCCCTCAACCGGTTGGGAATCTTCTACATGGTGACCGGTGCGGCGGCGAGTATCGTGTACGGTCAGCCACGTATGACCCATGACATCGATATCATCGTTGAAATGTCTCACGGGGACGCGGCGCAAATACCCGTCGCCTTCCCGCCCGAGTCTTTCTACAGTCCACCGCTGGAAACTTTACGCATCGAGATTCAGAGAAGACAGCGCGGCCATTTCAATCTAATCCACCATGACACCGGTTTCAAGGCGGACCTGTATCTTGTCGGGGAAGACAAACTCCATCGGTGGGCTATGGCTCACCGACGAAAGATCACGCTTGGCGGGGAAACCGTCTGGATCGCGCCGATCGAGTATGTAATCATCAGGAAGCTGGAGTATTACCGGGAAGGGGGATCGGACAAGCATCTCGAGGACATCCGGGGAATGATCACTGCCTCATCGGATATGATCGATTTTACCGAGCTTGAGCGACGGATAGAGGAGCAAGGCCTGCAAGCGGCGGCAAGAAAAGCAGGGTTGAAATGAGGATCACAAGATCGTAACGACAGACACAGCAATAGTGGCGACGGATGATGTTTTTGGATGAAAGTCCTGACTGTAATGGGGATCCCCCATATTTAGAAAGAAAGGATGAACCAATGGAAGGGAAGAATGACCACAAGAAGCTCACGTTGACCAGCACCAAACAGGAGATGCTGCAGGCTTACAACACCCTCCTGAAGGAATTGGAGGCAAGGCAGGCAGGGGAGCTCAAGCCGGAAAAGAAGATCGAGGAGAAGAAGAACCGTGAGGCGGTTCAGGTAGCTGAATCCCTGACCGCGGAAGGGGTCGGCAAAGAGATTGCCGCGCTGAAGATGGAGATCGGCAAAACCCTGACCGGGATTTCCGACCGGTTGGAGGGCGAGGTGGGCCGGTTTGTAGCCATTCGCAACGCGATTGGCGCCAAGGAAAAAGAGCTCGCGGAACTCTATGAGATCGAAAGATCGGCGATGAGTCTGGCGGCCCTCATCGAGGCGCAGAATCAGAAGCGTCAGGAATTCGCCTCAGAGATGGAAGAGAAGAAGGAATCACTCCGACAGGATATCGAGGCCACCCGAACCGCATCGGAAAAGGAGCAGGACGAGCATGACGCCGCCGTCAAGGAACGCGACGCAGCGGAGAAGAAAAGGCAGATCCGGGAGAAGGAGGAGTTCGACTACGCCTTCAAGCGGGAGCAGCAGACCGCCGCCGACCGGTTCGCTTACGAGAAGGCGAAGCTGGAGAAGGATCTGAAGGATAAAAAGGAGCAGATGGAGCAGGAGTTAAGCGCGCGGGAGGCTGCCGTAGCCGCGAAAGAGGCGGAACTCAACGACCTGCGAAAACAGGCCGCCCAGCACCCCAAGGAGTTGGAGACTTCCGTAGCCCGAGCGGTGAAGGAAACCTCCGATCGACTTCTGATGGCAGCGAAGAGCCGGGAAGATCTCCTGATGAAAGAGGCCGAAGGCGAGAGCAATGTCTTCAAGGCCCGCATCGAATTGCTGGAAAAGACGACAAAGGAACAGTCCGAAAGGATCACCGCTCTGACGAAGCAACTGGAGGCGGCCTACCAGAAGGTTCAGGACATCGCCGTCAAGACGGTGGAGGGGGCCTCGAACAGCAAGTCCGTCGCCAGCCTCCAACAACTCCTGGGCGAACAGATCCGTAAACAGAGCCCTGATAAATGACGACTCATAATGGGGCGCTGTTCCGGGTTTTTCCCAAAACGCGAAATTTAAAGCCCCGCATGACTGACGAAATAGTGGAGGATAAGTAACATGAAAATAAAAGTAACAGAGGAAATCTGGAAAGAAGGCAACATGTATGTTTCTTACTGTCCGGAGCTTGACATGGCTTCATGTGGTGAATCCGTAGAAGAATCTAAAAAGAACCTGAAGGAAGTCATCTCGATCAATTTTGCGGAATGCCGGAAAATGGGCGCCCTCAATCAACTACTGCAAGATGCCGGATTTACTGAAGACCAGGATAACGTCCTGTTGGCCAGGAAAGAATTGGTCAGTTTTTCTCCCCTTGAAGTCGGTATCTGAGAGGCCATTTTCCCCTTCTGCAGGTTTCTAAGAAATCTGAGGAAGTCATCGGTGAAGGTCCATGCAATAGAAAGAGCTTCTTTACGCGGCATTGACCCCCTGGACGTGAAAGAAGCTCTCCTGAACGGCAGGATCATTGAGACTTATCCAAGTGACGCTCGAGGTGAAAGTTGCCTGGTGTATGGCACGAACAAGGATGGGAAGCATATGGGGACGCTAAATTTAAAGACCCCATAGAACTGACGAAATGTGATCCCCAAAATGGAACAGATTCTCATTGATCTGAAAAAAAGTTTACAGGAAATCGCCGGCGATCGCTTGATCAAGATGGTGCTTTACGGCTCCAGGGCGCGCGGTGATTTCAGCGAAGATTCCGATATGGATATTGCCATTGTCATCCGCGGTCTCTCCCCGGAAATGAAGCGTCGCATGCTGAGCCGGGTTGCCGACATTGAGTTCGAATATCTCCGTTCCCTCTCCACCCTGATTCTGTCGGAAGAGGATTTCCTGCTGCTCAGAAAGCGCGAACGCCGGATCGCCGTCGATATCGAGAGAGAGGGGATTCTCCTATGACAGAAGAGAATCGACGAGAAAATATGCGCGCCGAACTTGACAGGGCGACGGAAGCCCTCGCCGCCGCCACACTCCTGTATGAAAACGGCTATATCAGCGATGCCATATCGCGACTGTACTACTTCGTTTTGTATAATATCAGGGCGCTCCTGTTGTCGAAAGGTTTGGAGCCGCGAAGCCATGACGGGGCGCTTCGCCTTCTGGGGCTGCATTTTGTCAGGGAAGGTCTCATGGATAAGAGGGCGGCCCAGGTCTTTTCAAAGTTGATGAAATTCAGGGAAGAAGCGGACTACAATCCCATTTCGATGTTTGCAAAAGAGGATTTTACTGCATTTAAAGGGGAAGCAGAAATATTGGCTGCCTCGGTAAAGAGCTACTTGGTTAGGGGTCAGTTTTTAAACTGACCTCCATTGGCCCGCCCGCAAAACGCTAAATTTAAAGACCTGACCCCCGTAACTTACACATTATGAAAGTAAATGTTGCAAAATGTGCATAATTATGGTAAGTGCTCCACATGATTGATCGAACGATTGAACCTGTCCTGAAGGATCTGGCGGCGAAATACCCTGTCGTCACCCTGACCGGTCCCCGGCAGAGCGGCAAGACGACCCTCTGTCGCAAGGTCTTCCCGGACGCGCCCTACGCCAATCTGGAGAGCCCCGACACCCGCGAATTCGCCGCCACAGACCCACGTGGCTTTCTTGCCGCCTACCCGGCGGGCGTCATCATCGATGAAATCCAGCGCGTTCCCGACCTCGTATCCTACATCCAGGGTATCGTGGATGAGCGCAAAATGCCGGGACAGTTCATCCTCACCGGCAGCCGGCAGTTCGAGGTTATGGACGCGGTCAATCAATCCCTTGCCGGCCGGACTGCCCTCCTGAAACTGCTTCCTTTCAGCATCGCCGAGATCCGGGGGACCACCCTTCCCGAATCCTTGGATCTCCTTCTGCTGACGGGCTTCTATCCGCGTATACACGATCAGGGGTTAAGTCCCACGCAAGCTCTTGGCGACTACTACGAGACCTACGTCGAGCGGGACCTGCGGCAATGGGTGTCCATTCGCGACCTCGGACTCTTTCAGAAGTTCGTCCGCCTGTGCGCCGGCCGCATCGGACAGATCCTCAACCTCCAGAGCCTGGCCAACGATACCGGCGTCTCACACACCACGGCGCGTGCCTGGATCACCCTTCTCGAAGCGAGCTATATCCTGTTCCTGCTGAAGCCATGGTATCGCAATCTATCAAAACGGTTGATCAAATCGCCGAAGATCTATTTCTATGACGTCGGCTTAGCGGCGTGGCTCCTGGGGATGGAGAGCGAGCTGCACGTGAGCCGCGATCCCCTGCGCGGCAATCTTTTCGAGAATCTTGCCCTGACGGAAACGCTGAAATACCGTTTCAACCGGGGTCGGAAAAACGCCGTGACCTTCTACCGGGACAGCCGGGGCAACGAGGTGGACATGATTCTCGAAAGAGGGCGTGATATCTTTCCTCTGGAAGTCAAGGCGGGCGCCACGATCGCGGCGGATTTCTTTAAAGGACTAACGCATTTTTCACGCCTGATGGGAGGATTTCCCTATGGCGGCGGCCTGCTGTATGGAGGCCGCGAAACCCGGCAGCAAGGCCCCTTCCGCGTTTGCCCCGTCACGGATGTCGAAGAGATGCTCACAGGACTCAACCATGCCGGCTTCGAATTTTAAAACGCTAAATTTAAAGACCCCCGTCACTTTTCCAAAGACCTGACCCCCAAAAGTTCTATGAACAAAGCGGCTATTCAAACAGCTTTCAGAGGAATCATTTGGGATTACGATGTCGATCCGGATGAACTCTTTGAAGTCATTACCGGCAAACGAGAAAAATCCGGCCCGTTCGACGCAGAACGCATATTCGTGAGAATGCTTGAGAGATTATCCTGGTATGAACTCATCGAGCTTCTCGGTCTGGAATTCATAAAGAATCACCTGAGTAAAGACGTCATCAAGAAAATCTGCTTCAAGGGATAAACGATAAATCCATCAAGCCCAATTAATTTGGAGGTGACGAGATGAATAAAGAACTATCTGAGGTTTTACTGGATTTTTATCAGAAGATTCTCGCGCCGGAATTTGTGTCAATTCAGAAAAAGCAGGCCGCGCACGATGAGAAGTTTATCTATATTATTGGTCATTTTGATGACCTATATAAGCACCTGGAGAAGCTCGAAGAAGAATATCAAATGATTACATTTGGGATGAAGAGGATCGAAGACCGTCTCCAGGGAAGTCAATTCCCACGCGAAGATATTGAATCGAAGTTAAAAGAATTGAAGGTGCAATTTTCCCATATGCAGTCCAGGCTGGAAGCAATCGAACGGGAAATAACAAGCAAAGGGTCATGCAGTTAAGCTTCTATTTCATCGGAGGCAAGCTCGCGGATCCAACAAGCCCAATAAACTCGATTTATCCACCCAGCAAAACGCTAAATTTAAAGCCCCTCAAACTTTACAAAAGAGGCTTGGAATGATTATCTATACCGGCAAAGCGCCGGGAGAAAAGCGGATTGAATCTTTAACTTTCAATTTGACAGCAGTCGGGGGAATAAGGAACGGATCAATTTTGGTAAGCGATCACAGGATCACAGGGTGTCCAGTTTCAGTATTGTGTGACCCCATAGACGAAAGGAGGCTATCATGGCAAACAGGGCGTTACTGGTAGGGGTAAACAAGTACAAGATCGCTGGCTCAGACCTGAGCGGGTGCGTCAACGACGTGACGAACATGCGGGATATCCTCCTTAAGTACTTTGGCTTCAAGACGAAAGACATCAGGCTCCTCGTTGATGAAAGGGCAACAAAGAAAACCATTATCGAGGGGCTGAACTGGCTCGTCAATAAGGCAAAAAGCAACGACAGGCTGCTTTTCCATTTCTCAGGGCATGGTTCGCAGAGGGTGCAGGGATAACCAGACCTCGGCCGATGCGCGTATCGGCGGAAGCTACAACGGCGCCTTTACCTATTACACCTGCAAACACCTCAGGGACACCAAGGGAAACTTGAGCAGGGCAGAGCTGATAAAGCGCGTTCGGGCATCCCTGAAATTCAACGGGTTCAGCCAGATACCCC
>Ga0209212_1006072_pt1 | contig 14014 bp, 12 predicted proteins | sample RifGroC2_FD_183996 | JGI IMG/M metagenome (GOLD analysis project Ga0209212, IMG submission 183996) | Groundwater microbial communities from Rifle, Colorado, USA - Groundwater C2 (SPAdes) (version 2) | ecosystem: Environmental > Aquatic > Deep subsurface > Groundwater | place: Rifle, Colorado... | reverse complement strand
AAGGTCGACGAAAATCTCACCTTCGGAATAATGAGCCTTTCATGCCAGGGCGAATACCGCGGAGTTAAAAGAACCGTCACTGTCCAGAAACAGGTTGAACTCTACCGCGACATTTCCGTCATGTATCAATACGCCTTTGCCGTCAACGAGGGAAATAACGAGCAGGTCATGAAAGCGCGCAGGCTTAACGACGCTTTTGCAAGCGCCTCCGGAATTACCGGCACAACCTGGTCTTCAACCTATCTTCCACAGTATTTCATCATCAACAACGGCGTAGAATGGATGCCGCCATACAATAAATCACAGGCTAAAATTTTCGGCAGAAAGCTTGTAGTAGAGTTGAACGAAACCCGAAGCGATTTTTCCGGTCTTGCTCTCGCGGTAAATCCTCTGATGAAAAGCATGATGGATTCATTCAGCCAGCTCAGCATGATCATTAAGATGCATTCAAAGGAGATAGACGACAAACTTTTTGAGCACCCCGATTCGCCCATGTATAAATATGTTCAGCACACCGGAATAGCTCACATACCTCTCGGCGCCAACGCTACCTCGGAAAACGTCCTCGGCTCGATATACGAAGCCATAAACAAAAGCAACTGGCGGCTTTGCGAAGTAGATTTTCCAACCGGATGGGGAGCCGCAATTCAGGAAGCTTTAGGCGGCCTGATCGCCTCCCACGGCGGCAGCCGCGGCAATATAGATTTTACGGGCCATTTTCCACCGATCGGCTGGAGCGCTCAGGCGTTTAATTTTATTACAAGCGGTTTTAATAATTTATTCGGCATACCAAACAATTCAGCTACCAAGCATAATCTGATCTACGGCGACGTAAAAAGAAGATTCGGCGTCATGAAAAGCGGATGGTTTTCTGCTTTTTCAGGCGTCGATCCCCAGGATGAGCCGTACGACTTTTCTACGAGCACCTCTAACGTCGTGCCGGGTGACATTATCGGAAATAACGGCCAGCTGACATATCTCTACGATGAAAACACATACAAAAAGATAGCCGGGCGTCACAATATAATAGCTGAAAACGTCGATTTTGCCAGCGCCAATTCGCTCAAAGGCGAAAAAATTCCGCGTATGTTCGACGCCGCTACGAACGATAAATTTTTTGAAAACAAAAAATTCACGGGCGATATAGCTTTTTTTACAACCGAAAAAGAATATAAAAAAGTCGTGTGGCGGCCTTTCTGGGGCTGGGCCGATTCGTCCGATCAGTGCGTAAAAGAACTTCCCTGGTATAATTTCTCGACTTCGAAAAATATATTCGAGGCGGCCACCCAGAGTTCAAAATATGCCATAAACGTCGACGGCGTCTATTTTGTCGACGGCGACGTGCTGATCGAAGGCTTTTACAAAGGCCGCGGAGCTATCGTCGCTTCGGGAAATATCATAATCGGAGGCCAGATACTCCGCCATCCTGACGACGGGGTTTTCGATCCCGGTTGCGAACGGCAATACGACATTTTAAGAGGGCCAAATAACTGCCTGCAATTGATAGCGCTCGGTACCAAAGACAAAACCGCGAGCGATTTCGGCGTAACCGGAAAGATCATCTTCTCTCCGCACCCGTACGATCAAAAGTATTACAGCGGATTATTCGGCGGATTTCAAAGTTATTTCTCCAAAAAACCTTATTTCAGGATCGACGCTTATATGTATGGAAAAAACGGCCTTTTGATGGATATGGACAGCAGAAAAGCCGGATTTAAATTAATCGGCGGCAGCGATGACAGTTTCCTCTGTATTTTCGGAAATTTATCATGTCAGGAAGTCAAATGGGAAGACGAAGACAAAAAAAATTATTATCCCGATAAATTGGTTATCAATCCTTTCGAAAAGTGGATAGATAAAATCAAAGAAAATTTCGCAAAAAAATACTGCACGATCAACTATAACGTCAGCAGATCCGATAATTATATACAGCAGCGGGAATAAAGCCCGGAGGCAACATGCGAAAGCCGCTATATTCGAAAATAATGATTTTACACAAGAAGGACCGTTATGAAAAGTAAAGCGATCATTGCCTTGTGCGTAGTGATATTCGTTTTCACCATAGTCATCCCCGGCGTGAGGTTCATAATGAAAAACACTTCGGGCAAGGGAACGCAGTATTCAAAAAGGCTTAAGCTCGAGGAAGAACTCGAAGCGGTCAGAAGAAGCGCTTCAAAAGGTTCTTACAACATACAATCTTTCGACCCGGAGTCTGAATACGACCAGCTTTTCGTAGCTGCCAGAAAAGCGTCGGAAGAAAGCCGTAAAAGCTCCCAGCAGTACGTCGATATGAACAATAAATACCTGCGGGCCACATCAGGTAAGGCCAACCAGATGTTTATTCTCGCCGAAAAATTCATGCTTTCCGGAAAGCTCGACCGCGCCGCCGACGCCCTGCTCGCGGCCCTCAAGGCCGAGCCCGAGAACCAGATAATGAAACTGAAGATATATCAGAAACTCGCGATGATAGGAATGATCGGCGGGAACGAAAAAACTTTTTTAAAGGCGCTGCTGCGCTACGTCGAAACCTGCGAGGGCCTCGACAACGACGCGGAAACGAAAAACGAGATCCAGAAAGTGAAAACCGAGCTGCAGGCCAAGCTCGCGGGGGCGAATTGAGCTCCGACAAAGGCCGCGGCATGATCTATTCAACGAACGAGGCGTGATTTATGAGTATTAAACAGAGAAAATACGGCATTTTTCCAACAGGTAAGCAGGGCGTTTCTTTAACTGAAATAATGATCTCTTTCGCCATTTTCGTAATGGCGGTCATCCCGTTCGTAAATATCCTGATGTATTCCACCAAGGCGAACGTCAAAAGCCTTAATGCCATAAAAGCCTCGTCGCTGGCGCTTTCGATGAGTGAGCTTCTCAAGCACGGATCTTCCGTCATAGAGGTCCCGCCCTTCCCGCCGATAGTGTACAGCGGATATTATTCCCTGCAGTGGCTGATCGTTGGCGCGAGCCCGGGCGGCGAGGGTACCGACTGGAAAGAATACACCAAAACCATCGACTACGGCATGATCGCGGGCTATCCAAAGCATAAAATGGATATAGCAGTGGCGTTTTATCCGGTCAAAACGTTCAAAAAGCTGAAATTTCCGCCTATGATCTTCGACAGCGCGTCGCCTCCGCCGCCGGTGACCAATCCCAAGGAGAGACCCGAATATGAAAAGATGCTCTCGCGCATACAGGTCAACGTAACGGTCAAATGGGTCGAACCCGACAACGCCACGAAAGAATATGAATTTAAAGTATTCACAATAGTAACCAAACCTTGAGGTAAGCAGATATGTTCACAATACATAAAAAGGCCGCAAACACATTCGAAATATCAACTGTACGCCGCCGCGCGGCTTTTACTCTCGTAGAGATAATGATAGGCGTCGCGATATTCGCCATGCTGTTCATGTTTTTCAACGAATTCGTATTTCACAGCCGGCGCCAGGCCGAAAACCTCTTCCAGAAAGGCGACAATCTCAGGGAGGCGCGCCTCGCGTTGCAGCGCTTCGAATTCGACGTGCGCAGCTCCGCCGAGGTGACCAATTTCGAAGAGACGGCCAATGACATTTCCATGACGCTCAAGCACGTCAAGGAAGTCAAAGCCGGCGTGGATCCTCTGACGGCCGAAACGATGTCGTACGATTACATAACGTACAGCTTTTACCTGGCCGACCAGAACGTCGGCGGAAAGCAGATAAAGGCGCTGAGCCTGGTCAGATCGCAGGCGGACAACGATCCCGGCACCGGAGCAAAAGCGGGGGCCAAACCCGAAGACAGAATACTTCTTAAAAGTTACGCCGACAATCTCACGGCCAATACTATCGGCGTCATGAAGGAATTTGAGTTCCCCGTCGTCGGCGTGGGCGTCGTGAAGAGGGAAAGCAAATTTTTCGCCATCGACAATAATTACTACGTGAATATATTGCTCGACGACGCCGTAACGCCCGATAAAAAGGACGAAATGGTTGCCAAGGCCTCCTACAAAGGAAAACACAACGGCGCCGAGGTCGGCTTCACCGACATCAAAAAAGCGAACGCGGTCGGGCTGCGCTTCATAATAACCGACAACAACAAGAACGTGAATTACTTCGACCAGGTCGTTTACTTAAGAAGCAAAATGTAAAATTAACATCATATTACCCTTTTAAAAAATCATCTATTGACAATTAGAATAAAAAATGATACAACTATTCGTATATCAAATATCACGGAGGCGATATATGAAATCAGGTTATTTTTATTCTAATATCTTCTTATTCTTATTATTCTCCTTATCTTTTCTAGTTTTATTTTTTAGCGGCCCGGTTTTCTGCCTGGCGCAGGATTCTAACGACCATCTTTTAATTTACGCGGGGGCCGCATCAAAACCTCCTATAGAAGAACTTTCCGCGGCGTTCGCGAAAAAATTCGGCGTTAAGACCGACGTGATGTACGGCGGTTCGGGCGGCCTTCTGTCGCAGCTGAAATTATCGCAAAAGGGCGACATATACTTTCCGGGCTCCGTCGATTTCATAGCGAAGGCAGCGTCGGAAAAACTGATCGTGGAGACCAGCGAGGCTAAAATAGTATATCTTGTACCCGCCATCAACGTCGCCCGCGGAAACCCTAAAAAGATCACCGGCCTTAAGGACCTTTTAAGAAAAGACGTGAGGGCTGTCATAGCCAATCCTGAAAATGTGTGCCTCGGAGTTTTCGGCGTGGAACTCGCCGAGAAAAACTTTTCGGACGCTGAAAAGATCGAATTCAAAAAGAAACTTCTCACCTACGTCGAAAGCTGCGAAAAAGTGGCTAACGCCATCGTGCTCGGCTCGGCCGACGCGGTCATCGGCTGGAGCGTCTTCGAACACTGGAGCCCCGAAAGGATCGAAACGATAAAAATTAAACCGGAAGAATTATCGCGCCTGAGTTATTTATCGATCGCCATAACATCATGCTCTAAAAACGCGCCGCTGGCGCAGAAATTCATTGACTACATCAGGTCGGACGAAGGCATGGCGTTTTTCAAAAAGTATAAGTATTTCACCACCGAGAAGGAAGCCCTCGATTATTCCGGCGGCAAAATGCCCGTGGGCGGCGGCTGCTATGTAGTTCCTGAAATGTGGCTTAAATAAGAGTGGAGAGTGAATAATGCATAGTGCATAGTAATAGTGGAGAACGGAGAGTGGAGAGTGGAGAGTTAAGGAATTTTTGACAATTAAAATTAGTTTTTATTTAAACAACATTTTATTCAAATATCAAAAGTCATTCAGTTCTCCGTTCTCAACTCTCAACTCTCAACTTTTCACGCGCCCCAGAGAGCTTGATAGACGAGCATGGCGCTCAGGACCGCGAGGATGACCATAGACATCCAGCCGAAGTATTTTTCGAAATTTGAAAATACGAATGTCCCCATCGTTTTTTTGTCGGATGCTATAGTTATAAGATAGAACAGAAATATCGGAAGCAGGATGCCGTTTGCGACCTGCGAAAGGCGCATTATGAACAGAAGCGGCATGCCAGGTATCAGAACCAGGGTGCAGCCTGTTACTATCATAAAAGTGAATATCGAGTAAAACATCCTGGCTTCGTTGAAACTCTTTTCTATGCCGATCTCCCAGCCGAACGTTTCGCATATGGCGTAGGCAGTGGCGAGCGGAAGTACGGCGGAGGCCAGAACCGAAGCGTTGAAGAGGCCGGCGGCGAATAATATCGAAGAGTAGCTGCCGGCGACCGGAATGAGCGACTGGCCTATATCGAAGATCGATTCCACCCTGACGTGGTTTTTAAAAAGCGTCGCGCCGCAGGCTACTATCATGAAAAACGCCACTATATCGGTCATTATGCTGCCGATGACGACGTCCCATTTGCTGATATAATAACTTTTGGCCGTGATGCCCTTTTCGAGCATCGTGGCGTGCATGTAGAAATTCATCCAGGGCGTAATAGTGGTGCCTATGACGCCTATCAGATCGAATATATATTCGCTTTCATATCTTATACTCGGTATGAAGAACCCCCGCCACACCTCGTTCCATTCCGGTTCCGCGTAAAAAGCCGAAAACACGTATGAAAGATAAAATAAGCACGAGAAAATAAAGACGCGCTCGACCATTTTATACGTGCCCTTGACGACGACGGTCCAGACGAATATAGCCATAATGATCGTCAGAATATAGGTCAGCAGCGTAAGAAAAGCTTTACTCTGCAGCAGGGTAAATTCATTTGAAAAATTAATGCCGATGATCTGGATACTGCTGTAGATGCCGGCGAATTCGGACGTCGTAGTGCCGAGGTTGGCGAGAAACACCAGCAGCAGAAGAATGAATGCGCCCTTCACGCGGAATTTCTCGCGGATGAGATCGCCGAGACCCTGACCGGTGGCCACTCCCATGCGGTAACTCGCGTTGAGCGTGTAAATTAAAAGTATCGTGACCGGTATCAGCGTCCAGAGCATGGCGTAACCGTAATGTGCGCCCGCTATCGAGTAGGTCGCGATACCGCCCGCGTCGTTATCGACATTTCCGGTTATTATACCGGGGCCGACGAGCGAGAGGAATATTAATATCTGTTTCCATCTGTGCTTTAATTTACTCAGCATAGTCAGTTCTCACGCCTGCGCCTATTCGGCGCCCTTTAAGAAATGCGGCAATTCTTCGTTTATTTCGATTATGGTGTCCATGACATCATCGAAGGTTATAATGCCTTTCAAAACATCTTCTCCGTCGACGACCGGAATGGCCAGCAGGCTGTAGCGGGCTATCTTTTCGGCGACGTCCTCTTTACGCTCGTCCAGAAGGCAGAAAGCCACCTTGCGGTTCATTATCTCGGTCAGTTTCTGGTACGGGCGCGCCACCACAAGGTCTTTCAGCGTTAAAACGCCCTTGAGGTACCCGCCTTTTTCCTCCACATAAAGATAATAAGCCATTTCAATATTCGGAGCTATCAGCCTGTATTCGGCGAGCGCCTGCTCTACGTTGAAAGTTTCGGGAAATGAAATATATTCGGTCGTCATGAGCCCGCCCGCGGTGTCCTCGTCGTGACTCATCAGCTCGCGCACTTCCTCGGCTCCCTGCGAGTTCATGTCCGATAATATCTGCTCGGCCTGCATTTCGGAAAGATCGCCGAGTATGTCGGCGGCCTCGTCGGGCGGCATCATGTCTAGTATATCGGCGGCCTTTTCGGTGCCGAGCGATTCTATGAGGGAGATCTGCAGGTCCTGCTCCTCGATCTCGGCGAGCGTTTCGGCCGCCGTTTCCTCGTCGAGCGACTTCAATATCTCGGTACTTTCCTGAACGGAAAGTTCTTCTATGATATCGGCGATGTCGGCCGGATGAAGCAGCGACAGTTTCGCGTAGGGAACGACGAGTCTGATCTTGTTTTTATGCGAGGTGCCAATAGGTTCGACGAACTGCCACGATATGATCTGATCGGGTATCTTTTTATTGAAAAGCGCCGCCGCGGCCTTATATATGCGGCTCAGGCTCAGCCGGCGCATGAGGCCGGTCGGACCGATATCGGCACCTATGGTGACTATTCCGTTCTTGACGAAGGTGAGCTTAATGTCGTTGACGCGCACCAGGCGCATTCCCGACGTATCGACTATCTGCTTGTCGAGAACGTCGCGCTTGAGAAGAATTTCGGTGTCGCTTTCATATTCGCCGTCAGAAGTAAGTTTGATCGGCAGAGGAGCCTGATCGGAACCCAGCTCGAAATAATCGTAGCGATATTCGACGAATGCCGAATAGTCGTAAGCTGTAATGTTTTTGCCGCTCCTGACGATCATAGCGGAAACGTACGGATGGCGTATGTTTTCAGACGCGTCTATCGCCACGTCGTCGATATATCCGACAAATTTGTCGTTTTTGTCGTAAACCTTGACGCTCAATATTTCCGAAAGGAAAAAAGTGTTGAAATCTTTGAGCACCGGACTCTTTTTAACCTGTTCAACCGTCGCGACCCTGCCGCTTGTCATAATACACCTCCGCCGGCGGTATTGGGTGATTCCGTGTAACCACGACCCGTAAATAATTTCCAGTTAAAAACAAAAAGAAAATTAAAGTATAAAAAAATATAATAATAACTAATGATAATAATAATAATAATTAAATAATCTATGGTCAATAATTAAAGTATTAATTTATCAGCAGGCTAAATTAAAATTTGAAAAGCAGAAATGAAAAACGTTCAAGAATGTGCGCGTCCGCAAAAATAAACAACTACGATCCAAAGATGACAGGCTTAAGCATGTTAATGATACACTTTCACAGGCATATAAGTCAAGTTTTTTTTGCTTCTTTGTCTTTTTCCAACCGCTTAACCTATTATTATTTTGCTATTCAGACAACCCGGCGAAGCGCCTCGAGAACCGCGGCCGGATCGACGCTTTTTATGCACTCTTCCGTCGCGAAGCGACATGTTTTTTTGAAGCAGTGCTGGCATTCGAGGCCGCGCGTCACGACGGCCGTCCGATCGCCAAACGGAGCGCAGCGGGCCGGATCGGACGCTCCGAAGACCGCAACCGCGGGCTTATTCAAAACAAAAGCCGCGTGAAGCGCGAACGAATCGCCGGAAATCACGGCGTCGGCGCCATCGAGCACGCCAAACACCTCACGGAAAGTGGTCGGCGGCGAAATAAACGAAAGTTCATCGGAAGCGGCTATCCTTTCGGCGGCCTCTTTTTCGGCAGGCCCCCACAAAACGGCCACCGCTGAGTTTTTCAATTTATCGTCACGCCTGATAAGTTTTATAAGCTCCATCCATTTATCGGCCGGCCATGTCTTGGTGGGCCAGTTGGTAAAAGGATTTATAACGATGAGCTTGTCCGCGCGGCCGCGGCCCTTTATTTCATCGAAGAAAGAAGTTATTTTCGGGTTGCCGCGCTCAGGCTCTACAAGCCTTTTCATTGTATATTCGGCGGGCGGAGTTTCGTCGGAAGCGCGCGCGGCCAGGTATAGCGAGCGGTATATGATCTTAGCGGCGAGCGGGCCGCCTTCGGGAACAGATATAATTTTATTGTTCAGCCAGTGGTTCATCTCGCGCGAATCGTGGCCGCCCGGCGCGAAAGCCGCCCTGACAGAAGCCTTCGACAAAAACGAAATGGCGCCGCTTTTAAAAAGGCCCTGAAAATCTATGACAAGATCGTATTTTTCGCGCCTGATCTCCCTGATGAAATTCCACGCAGCCGCAATCTTCGACGCATAGGAGGTTTTGGGGCTTTTAAGCGTCCTGGCTGGAAACACGATTTTTTTATTCAGGCCGGGCAGAAGACCGAGCAGATCGGCAAAACGCTCGTCCACGGCCCAGTCTATCTTCGCGCCCGCGATCTTTTCCGCTAGAAAAAAATACGCGGGAAATGTGAGGACTATATCGCCGGCCGCGGAAAGCCTGATTATAAGTATTTTAGAATATTTCATGCTCACAATAAATAAAATCAACTCACCCTGCCGGCGCGGTAAATGCCGCCCCGACGGATGAGTTGAAATATATTAAATACCTTTGCGATTTTATTAATTACATCGAGATAGCGCCAACGGGGCAGCTGTCTACGGCTTCCTGGGCTTTTTTGGGGTCGCCGTTCGCGTTTACTACTTTAGCTAGGCCGTCGTCGCCTATTTTGAATATATCGGGGGCGATATCGGTGCATACTCCGCAGCCGGTGCAATCGTCGTTAATTTTTAATGCCATGTTTTCCTCCATTAAGTTTTGTAATCTTTAACCGGACCGGCGCGGTTTTTAAATCACCGCCTCCACGCCCCGTTAAAGTTAAAATAATGATATCATAATTTAAATTAAAAATCCACTAAAATTTAATACGATTTTATTTAAGCGACCTAAACGATATCTTCGTCCCTATCTTTATCTCTGTCTTTTTCTTTGTCTTTAGGCTTATTTTTAGCGGCGAAATCGCTTTCGCCCATATTCTTATTATCGACCTGAATGTTTCTTACGGGCGGGTGCGGCGGCGCGATAGGCGGTATAGGCTGATTTCCGCGCTTGTGCTCGAAATGCTCGATATTTTCGATCATCGCATTGTAGTTTTCGTTTTCGAGCTCGACGCATTCCCTGTATGACGCGAGGGAATCGAGATAGCGGTAAAAAATGCGGCCCTTGTTCCCGCTCATTTTATTTTTAATGATCTCGAGTTCGACTATCGGCACCATAAGGTCTGAACTGCCCCATTCCCATTCGAGGAAAGGCGTTTCAAAATTGAAGATGAAGTCGCTGTAAAGCGCCATCGTGACATACGGCTGGTAAATGTAAGCGGGCACGCGCGCCAGGTCATCGCGTTTGGGCCTTTTGACCTCGGCGGAGCCGTCGAGATTGAAAGTGGCTACCATGGCAAATTCTTCGGTGCGAACGAGAGTTTTCAATTCGGAGAGTATATCGCTTATCTCGCTGAGCTTATCGTCATAGCGCGTCATGGGCCTTATCGATGAAATGGTGTCGACGATGACGACCAGGGGCTTATTCAAAAATTCCAGCTTATGCTTTCTGATGATATTCTTGAAATCTTTTATCGTGACTTCACCGTGGCTTTCGTCCACTATGCGCATTCTTTTGGTGAGCGAGGCGACGTAGGATATGCCTTCCTTCTTTTTTATATCGAGGTTTTCATTGCGCGGGAAAGAGCATTTGATATATTTGACGGAGACGCCTGACGCCTCGGAAATGAATTTGACGAGAATATCCTTCTGCGACTGGTCGAGCGAAAAAAATATGAGGTTGGCGTCGGGATTGGCTTTCAGTATCTGGAAAGCCAGCTGGGTGGCGAAAGTGGTCTTTCCCATCGAGCCGGCCGCGCCGATCAGATACATTTCGTTTTCGATGCCGTTGATCGCCTGATTCAGCAGATCGAAGCCGGTGTCGAGCCCGCAGAAAGGGCGGTTGTTGCGGGCGGTCGCGATCTCCAGGTCGATATTGGTCTGGATCGCGTCGGGCTCGTAATTGCACTCGCCGCTGAGGTTGGAGTTCTCGAGGAGCACGCTGATCGATTCGGCGCATTTTTTAATGGTATTGACGTAATCGCCCTTGTCGTTGTTAAGTTTATTCATGGAACTCGCCAGCAGTTTTTTAGATTCGATGCGAAGGCTGTTTTCCTTTATTTTATAAATGAGCGTCTTGACGTCCGCTTCGACGGGCGATTCGCCGGCCTCGCCGGTAAGGTTAAAGATATGCTCGCACAGCTCGCCGCAGACCTCGAAATGCGATTTCTGCTGGTGCATCTGCCCGTTGAGATGCATCCTGGCGTTCTGGAAATTTATCGCGCGGTTTTCGTTGTAAAGCGAAAGAAGCGCCGTATAAATGTATCTGGTCTTTACCGACGACTGGAAATTAGACGGCATGAGATTGAGGTTCAGCGCGTATAATCCGGCGAAATCAGGATTATGCGCGAACGATTTTAAAAATTCGATCTCGGTTTTATAAATGTCTTCGCGGTGGGATATTTCAGGCCGGGCCTGAGAATTAGAAGCGCCGCCCGCCGCGTTCGAATTTGAATTATTGATCGGTTCGTTATTCATAATATCAAATTATAACAGATAAAACGGGGCGTGTCAATATTTCCAAGATAATCTCATGAGGACGGGCTCATAAAAACAGGCCGCTTAAGTTTTACATGACTTTTTGACGCGACTTTCCTTGCATTTTCCTTGCATTTTAATGCAATTTGCCGCATATGATTGACAAAGAAGGTTCTTTTTGATAAAATTATTAATATGAATGAAATGAAACTATGCGAAATCAACGAAAATATAAAGCATTTCGACCAGCCGGCGTTCCTCGAAAAACTGCTCGGAAACAGGGAGTTGTTCGACGAACTCGTGGGTTACGCCTGTCAGCAGGTACCCGACGAGCTTCAGAACATCAAAAAAGCCTGCGAAACTAAAAACGCCGAAAAGGCCAGAAACATAGCGCATAAGATTAAAGGTACGGCGCTTAACATGTGCTTCGGGCCTTTCGCCGAGCTCACGATAAAATTCGAAGAAACCTGCGGTTCCGATGAAAGCGCGGCTTATTCGCTTTTCAGTAAGATGGAGCTCGAATGGAAAAATATCAAAGCGGAAATAGACCGCGGTTCAAAATAATACCGCCGAGCCCGCTCCGCTCCGCGCCGGCCCATCCAGCCTGGCCTTTTACTTTTTCAGCAATTCAATGACCGCTTTTTCTCGTTTCGAACTAACTTTAAAACCATGCACCAGAGTGGGCTTTGGCGCCATTTTTATCTTTTCTAAAGCCTTTTCATAAACCGCCGCGTCCTCGCAGCCGGACGGTATCGGAAATAAAATCAGCTCTATCGGAAGCATTTTTATTATATTCTTTTCTTTTTCGATAAGGCGGTTGTCGCCCTCGTCCGCCGAATTGAGAAGGCAGACTATGCTTTTAAAATTCTGATTGAGAACGTAGGAGAGAAATTCCTCGTCGGTCGGATAGGGCGTAAGATAAACCTCGCCGGTGAATTTATAAATTTCGCCCCTTTCGAACGATTTTATCGAATCGATGCTTCTGCTTGAAGTGACGGCTTTCGCATCGATGTCCTTGTTGTATTTTTCGATGACCTTCTTCGCCATGTGGACCCTGTCGCGACCGAGGTAGCAGTGAATGTAATACTTCCCTTTTTTACTCTGGGCAAGATTCGCTATCTTTTCGAGCGAATCTTTGTTCTCGCTTATCCACGGAAGCATCGGGGCCTTGATAAGCGTCACTCCGGCCTTCGCGCAGCTTTCCTCCTCGCGCTTCAGAAGCTCCGGCTCGAAAGGCAGAACAGCAGGATGAAGCAGAGATATGATGGCGGTATATTCTTCGCTTTTGATCTTAGCCATGATCTGCTCATCCGGATATGGGCCGAAAACGAAGTTGGCGACCTTCGATTCGGGCGGCATGAAGGGTTTCATCGTTTCCGGGTTCATGAAAAGCCCCATGGGCAAGGCAAAAAATAACGCCGATCCGAGCAGCAGAACGATCAATTTGTATTTAAATTCGGAGCGCGTATAAAACGTGGTAATCAATCCTGAAATGATGCCGGTCAACGCTATCAGCAGCAGTATGATCGAATTCACGGCTATTTTTTCAACGACCGGCTCGGTCTTCGCCTCCCTCAGAACCCGCGTTATATATGCCACCGGCCCAAGAAGCGTTGCCGTTCCGAGCGATGCGCCGACGCCGGCGAATAAAATTAAAAATATCAATAATTTCTGAGTTTTTGAATATGGACGCAACATTATTTAACACTCCGTATTTGATTTATTTCCAATTTTTAATGACAGGTTCGACAAACAGAAAGTAAGCCACGACAATGGCCGCTATGGCCGTTACCAGCACGGCGCCCGCGCTCATGTCTTTGACCCGCCTTATCACTTCCCGGCGTTCGCCGCCGCAAACTTCGTCGGCAAGGGCCTCTATGGCCGAATTAAAAAGCTCGGCCGAAAACACCGCCGCGATAGTCAGCGCCAGAACACAATACTCGACCGCCGAAAGCCCGGTATATATGCCGGCCGCCGCCGCAAAAACCGCAGCAGCAGCATGTATCTTCTGGTTGCGGCCGGTCCGCAGGCCTTCAAGTATCCCCATAAAAGCGTATTTAAAACCCATGAGAAAATTTTTCATATTTAAATTCCGTTCCAGTTTTTACTGTATAAACTAATAATTTATTTAATTATAACTTTTCAGAGCTCATTAAGCCCGCTTAAAACCGGCTGCAGACCATAAGGCCTATATTCGGCTTCCTTGTCGCAAGGTCGACCTCGATCGGAACGGCCGCCCTCGAATATACGCCGTTGATCACGTCGTCGCCGTAAGCCTCGCCTGAGAGCTTGCACGAAGGAATATATTCAAAGAAAAGTATCACGCTCGTGTTCTTCCTTACCTGTTTTTCAAAAAGTGCGCTGAATACAGGAAAAAATTTCCGCTTGTTGAAGTGCCCCGACGCCACCCTGCTGAAACCCGGCGCCTTCAGCGTATAGTCGGTGTACGAATTAAAATCGATATAATCCATGTAAGCGGAAAGGCCTATATTCAATTTCTTTGATCTGATGTT
>Ga0209212_1006071_pt1 | contig 14015 bp, 16 predicted proteins | sample RifGroC2_FD_183996 | JGI IMG/M metagenome (GOLD analysis project Ga0209212, IMG submission 183996) | Groundwater microbial communities from Rifle, Colorado, USA - Groundwater C2 (SPAdes) (version 2) | ecosystem: Environmental > Aquatic > Deep subsurface > Groundwater | place: Rifle, Colorado... | reverse complement strand
CGTTCTTATTGATATTGATAATCGCTCAGCTCATGTGGGGTCCCCGCCAAACGCCGCACATCGCAGCACCGGACAATTCCTGTCGCGAAAAAACCGCTCGCACCGGTCAGCAAGGTAATTTTTTGTGACCAGGATAATACTATACATCAAATGTTCAGGCAAGATTTTTGGTCTTAACGAACGGAGTATTTTAAAGGTATCGGATGGGATCGGGGAAAAGCATAAGGAATATGCGCTGCCGGATCGTAATCACGGTTCTCCTGCGGAAACGTCATAAATACCACTTCCCATTTCCCGGCTTCATGTCCACCCGGGGTCGATGCCTTTTACGACCTGCGCATTGATATATTTCTTGATGATATCCTGGTCCTCGGGTGTTATTTCGACAAAGTACAATCCCATACCTGGAGTGCCATGAGGCCCCTGGCCGAGGGCATGGCTGTACACCACCTTTGCCTCGGCAGACACGGTCTTGCTGGGCAGCGTGACCTGAACCTGTATCCTCATCTTCACGGGATAGGGGTTTTGTGTCCTGATATACATGCCATGGGCTGACAACATGGACGCACACTCGCCTTCGCCAAGATCGAGCGGCCGCTTGTTAACGAATACAGGCAGCAGCGTGCTGATCCTGATGTGGGACCTCGGTTTTGGTTCGATAGCGGCCTGTACCTTGCGATAGAGGTCCTCGATCTCGACCGGCCTTTGAACGCAGGCTTCGGCGCCGGCCTGGCGGCAGAGCTGTTCGAGCTCCGGCGTCAGCTGACCGGTCTTCACAATGATCGGGATCCCGGCTGCGGCCGGTTCCTGCTTCAGGTACTGGATAAGCTCGAACCCGTTCATTCCCGACAGCGACATATCGGTGATCACCAGATACGGCACGGCGATCTTCACCATATAAAGCGCCTCTTCGGCAGTGTTGGCCATGCAGACATGGTAATCGAACCGCTGAAGTATCCTGGACAGGGACACCAGTGACTGAGGGTCGCTGTCAACGACGAGCACATAACCGGTGCTGCGGGACGTAGTACCGGCATCGCTGCTGTTCGTAGGGTCTGCCATGCTTTCAAGCTCCTTACTAAAGAATTGTTGCTCTAAAAACCTGGGTCTTTACCCGATCACCGCACGTCCCCGGATAATCCGCCCGTTTCACCAGCTACAGGTTTATGACCATTCCCGGCTGGGCTGCAAAGCAGGATAAAGTTTTATTGCTGTTTTTGACCGCGCTGTTGCAATCCGCCACCATCCCGTCCAATTCTTCATCGGTCCGCTCCTGGTTATGATGGAACAGACCGAACTGCCCGACGCGCGCGTCCAGAGCAAGGCGAAGCGCGTCTGTATACACAGAATGCCCCCATCCTTTTGTCATGGCGTACTGTTTTTCCGTGTATTCGGAATCATGGATCAGCAGATCGGCGCCGGCGGAAAACCGCACATACCCTTCGTAGTCTTCTCCCCCGGCATGGCGGTGCGTCAGCTCATTATCCGTGAGAAAAACAAAAGTCTTGCCGTCCTCGGTGAAACGGTAGCCAATGCCCTGGTTCGGATGGTTCAGTTGTATGGGATTAACGCGGATGGAACCGATATCAAAGGTCTGCTCGCACACGCCTTGCGTGGTTATTTCGGCCTGCAACTGGCCGAAATCCACGGGGAAGTAGGGTGCGATCATGGACTTGGAAAGGATGTCCTTAACGGAACTCTGCGCATAGGGACATCCGTACATGCTGATCTTCGTCCCCTTCATATAGATGGGCTTAAAAAAAGGAAAGCCCATGAGGTGGTCCCAATGGGCATGAGTGAAAAGCAGGTGTATCGTACGTTTATTCGAAGAAAGCAGTTTGTTCCCGAGCTTTCTCATGCCCGTACCGGCGTCGATTATAATGACATCGTCGTCCTTGGTCCGGATCTCGATGCAGGTCGTGTCTCCGCCATACTTCAGGTACTCTTTTCCGGAAATGGGTATTGAACCTCTTGCCCCCCAGCACGTTATCTGCACTACCCACCTCCAGTCCGTTCATGGTTCAGCGGTTATTCAGTCTTACTCTCAGCAAAGGATATAATAAGTAATGTCCAATTGCAAGGATTTTGGCACAGAAGAACGGGCTAATTTAAGGGTAATCGGTGCAGGCAAGAGGGTCCCGGCAACGATAAAAGCGCATTAGATTAAGAGGGCACAATAATAATGCTTGACTTCCTGCCGCAGAAATGGCATTATTCACTTCAGAAGTTCCGGATGTACTTGTAGGGTAACCGCAAAGACATTGGCTTTGCGGCTTTTTTTTGGCCTTTTCCGTCAGCTTCAATATACAAGAAGGAGGTAGCTCATCATGGAAAATGGTACAGTAAAGTGGTTCAATGATTCCAAAGGCTTTGGTTTCATTACTCGCGAAAATGGCGGCGATGTATTCGTTCATTTCGGCGATATTCAGGACAGCGGATTCAAATCCCTGGCCGAAGGTCAGAACGTCACGTTCGACGTTGTCGACTCGCCCAAAGGCCCCAAGGCAGCCAACGTTGTAAAGCTCTAAGCCTGACCCATCCAAGCAGGTCCTGTTCATACAGGGCCTGCTTTTTTATTTCCCCTTCCTGCCGTGACTTCCTTTACACTCGTTCCTCATCCAGCACAAATCCGGGAACAGAAACTACTCATTTTTTCCATTCAGTGCGCCGCAACCGGGCCTCATCCGCCTCCACCTCATCCAGGAGCTCCAAATAGGCCGCATATCGCTCCCGGGCGATATCGTTATTGCTCACCAGGTCCAGAACAGCGCAGCCCGGCTCCGTTCGATGCCTGCAGTCCCGGAATCGGCACGTGCCGTATCCGGCTTGTTCAAATCCCGGGAAATGCAGGGCAAGGTCCTGCGCCGATATATCCACCAGCCCGAAATCCTGAAAACCGGGCGTATCGATCAGTTCTCCTCCCGTTGACAGGGTATGCAGCGTTGAAACCGTCGTGGTATGACGCCCCCTGCCGCTGTCTTCATTTACCTGCCCCACCTTGAGGTCGATGTCCGGACAGAGCGCGTTCAGCAGCGAGCTCTTGCCCACCCCTGTTGTGCCCACAAAAGCCCCCCGGTGTCCCTTGCCCAGAAAGTCCCTCAGCGGACCGAGGCCCGTCATGGCAGCTGCGCTGAGCGGGAAAACAGGGATCGTTGCATCATAGGCGCTACGCACAGTAAGAACAAATCCCGCTGAGCCCTCAAGATCGCATTTATTGATGATCAGGAATGGCTGGAGATCTTCCACTCGCGCTGCAACAATGGCCCGGTCAATGAATCCCGGAGGCGGTTTGGGCAGGTGGGCAACGACGATGCCGAGCACGTCGAGATTCGCACCGACCAGATGGACGCTGCCTCGCGCGTCCCGGCGGCGCAGCACGGTCATCCTGTCTAGCCGGCGCAGGACCTCGCCAATGACCTCCACGCGGTCGCCCACCACATGGCCGGAGCGCCGTTTGACGCGGACCAGGCTGCGCGTACCGTCGATCGACAGGACCTCGACAGCTACGCCGTGGTGAGCAATGATCAAGCCCTCCTTCGCCGTGCTTGCTTTGAAGTGATCTGGAGAGGGGTCGCCATCGACCGTTTGTGCGCGTTTTTTTTTCATACGGAAGTTTTCAATACCGGCATTTTTGTCATGGCCTGGAGTCCCAGCCTGGACCCGCTCGTCACGAGCCGGCCTTCGCAACCCCGCTTCCCGTGAGCGGCAACACTTTTATGACCGTAAACATGACCAGGTAGGTGGGCCCTCGTTTGAGTTCCTCTTCAGGGGAAAGTTGCCGCATACGGAACGGTTCGATGACCGCGGGATCGGTCTCTTCCCTCAGTTTTTTCAAATGGAGCCGCAGCCCCTGGTGGCCCGGGGCGTTCTCGAGAAAAAGATAGGCGGCAAAAGGGTTCGATTGCAGGTTGTGGTGCGTCAGCCGCTGCCGCATGACAAAAGCCACGGTCCTGTCGTCGATCACATGCGGTTTGGAATAGACCGCTGCATTGACCGCGCCCTCGCTGTCTGCCGTCGACAGGATGCCGGTGCCGCTGATATTCTGGAAGTATTCCTTAAGAGTCATGGTCATAGAATAGTACCTCGTGCAGAGCGGAGTTCATGGATGATGCGTGTCCAGCCGCAGCATCACCAGACCGCCTGCCTTCATGGTCGTTAGCCTGAGGACCCTGGCAGGGGGACCGCCGGCCTTTTCCCGAAGCAGCACTGCCGGGACCGCGATCAGGGACTCCCCGGTCTTAACGGTTCCGGCGACTAACCGCAGGACCTCGCAGGTCTCGCAGGGCAAGGCGCACCCGCATCCTTCAGGAAGACGGGCGTGGACACACCCAAGGACATTGCCGGTCAAATGCTGGATGATCTCGACCGGCTCCTTGTTGAGCCATGCAGAGGCGCTTTTGTTCACGGCCCTGGTTATCATATGTTTTCCTGCGTATAGTTCTATACCGAGGACCGGGAAGAAGAGACCGTCGAGGTGCTTCTGCATCGGCCCGTCCGGCGGCAGGGAGAAATGCTCCATACAGCAGCCGCACAGAGAGGTTTTGCCTCTGCCTTTTATTGTACCGATATCCGGTGAGCACCACATGCAGTCCTGCATCGTCGTCATGGCTGTTTTGCCGATTAAAGATTTCCTTGGCGTCTTTTGCGACCTCATCGTGGTCTGGGACCATTGCGAGAGATTCCTTGTGCATTAAACCTTTTGATTCCGGCTTGTCGGGGTCAAACTTCCCCGGAGTTCCTTTTTAAACAATACCCTGCCGCAACACCAGCGATATCGCCCCGGTGCTGCATGATCCGCGGCATAAGCCGCAGCCAAAGCATTTATGAGGATCGATGTGCGCATGGGACACGCCGTTGTGACGGTGGTTGTCAATAGCAAGAAAATGACAGCGATCAGCGCAGAGCCCGCAGCCGCTGCAGAGCGCTTCGTCCACCATTGCCACATACTCGGCCCGCTCCATGGTTTCCACGCTGGTGCGGGACAGGGTCCTCATGGCAAGACAATCGTCGGGAGAACAGTTGCAGATCGCGCCGATGAAGGGCGTCATCATGGTCCAGATCGTATGGACCGAGCCCCCGGCCTCCATGGCCGTCATCTGTTCGATGGCTGCATCCGGAGTGAGGGATTCCAGCCCCTCATCGGAAGCTTTGCCGAAATAGCCCATGTCGATGCCCTGATACCAGGCTTCGGGACCGTAGCTGACCGCGTAGCAGCAGCGTTCCTCTTTTTTCTCGATGTTCCACCGGCAGGCACAAGGCATGCGCACCACGGTCTTGGCCTGCCGTACGACCTCGCTGATCTCTTCGATGGGCAGCACCTGGCCGTAATGTTCGGCTTTCGCCTTCGTGACCATGGCGGTCTTTACAGCATCAGGAAGCCTGCCTTTTTTCCGAAAAATGGTCTCGAGCCGCCCCAGGGTCTGAAACCCTTCGCTGAATGCCGAAGACAGGAAATTCTCGATATACCGGCGCCGTTCCAGGTCGGACAAAAGGTCCTGGGCGTAGTTCCTGGCATTCTTATACCAGATCTTTCCTTCACCGTGTTTTGTGCAGAGGTCACACATGGCAGTACCTTCAAAAATTCAGGGTTCAGGGGCCAGGGTTCAGGTGCAGAATCCAGAGTTCAACCGATAAGCATACGTAGCTGGAAATATCAGTACTCAGGGAACCTGCATGAAGTTACTACAGGATATTGCAAATGGCAAGAAAATATATTGCGGTGACCACGTACTTTGCACCATGCATTCTCGAGATTCGTGCTATCCTTCCCAGCTGATGGCCTGGACGGGACAGGTATCCATAGCCTCCTGGCAGTTGCAGGATCCACATCGATCAGGCCCGATCACTGTTGATTTTTCATCGTCCCCCAGCTCAAACACTGCGGGACAGACCTCTACGCAATGACCACATCCGATACAGAGGTCCGTGTCAACCACCGGTTTTTTCATCAGTCTCTCCTTTTTAATGAATTATACCGCTCCATCGAGCTCAGGGCGTGACCGGCAGATAGATATGATAGGTCGTCCCTTGCCGACCTCCGACTCGACCATAAGCTTCTTGATGACCGATTAACACACGACAAGACCGAGCCCCAGGCCTTTTTTGTTGTAGGTACTCTTTGTGGAAAAATAGGGATCGAAGATCCTGGCCAGGTTCTCAGCCGGGATCCCGGCGCCGTTATCGTTGATCTATCCCAACCGTTTCCGGAATCGGAGCGAACTGACTGTGATCATCGCTATGCCGAGTGCCAGGAGGCCCGCCATCTGCGGCCAGAGGAGGAGGATGCCGTTCCCTTTGAGGAAGATCCCCCGGATGATGACCAGAAAATACCTGAGCGGGTTCACATAGGTCACATACTGAAAAACCGGCGGCATGTTCTCAATGGGGAACATGAACCCCGACAGCAGCACCGCGGGCATATAAAAGAGGAAGGTGGCCATCATGGCCTGCTGAAGCGTTTTTGCGATGGTGGAAATGAAAAGACCGATCCCGAGTACGGACAAAAGGTAGATAACGGTGCAAAGCAGGAGAAGAAGTAGCGAGCCCCTTATCGGAATATGGAAGGTCAACGAAGCGATGACGGTGACCAGCACGACATCGAAGATCGCGATCAAAGCAAAAGGGATCGTCTTTCCCAGGATCAGCTCAGCGGGCCGGAGCGGAGTGACCATGAGCTGTTCCATGGTCCCGATCTCGCGCTCCCGCACGATGGCCATGGAAGTGAGCAGTAGCGAAGTGAGCATAATCACCATGGCGATGACGCCAGGCACGTTGTAGTTCTTGCTCTTGAGCTCGGGGTTATACCATGCCCGGGACCGCACGTCGAGCCGCTGGGGAACGTTTGCACCGGACAGCTCCCTTCCGTATTTCTGGACGATCCGGTTCACGTAATCCACGGCAACCATAGCGGTGTTCGAATCGGTTCCGTCCACCAGGACCTGGATGGACGTTGGTTGGTGTTTTTTCAGGTCTGCGGAGAACCCCCTGTTGATCTGAACAGCCAGGAGGATTGCGCCGCGGTCGAGCGCATCCTGGAGCCGGGATGGGGAATCTGCGCTGAAGGCAACGTCAAAGTAACCTGAAGCGGAAAACCGCCTGATCAGCTCGCGGCTCTCAGATGATCGATCAAGGTCGTAGACCGCGGTCGGAACATTGTTCACGTCGGTGGTTACGGCGTAGCCGAACACCAGCGTTTGCATCACGGGAATAAAAAAGACAATGGCCTTCATCCGCTTGTCGCGGAAGATCTGGATGAATTCCTTGACCACCATCTGTTTTATGCGTTCAATACTTTTTTTCATGAGCTCTTATTCCTACCTTCTGACTCCTGACTCCTGACTGCTGTCTCCTGTCTATTCTATCTTCTTCTTAAACTTCCTGTTCGCGGCAACGAATGTCAACAGTCCAAAAATGACCAGAAACAAGGCGTTCCACACGAGGAGCCGCAAAGGGCTTCCTTTGAGAAAGATTCCCTTCAGCACAGCGACGAAATACCGGGCGGGGACGATGCGCGTCACCGCCTGGAGTACAGGCGGCATGTTCGATATGGCATACATGAACCCCGAGAGCAGGAAGGCCGGGAGAAAGGTCGCGACCATCGAGATCTGACTTGCTACAAGCTGGTTTTTCGTGACGATGGAAATAAGGATCCCGAGACTGAGCCCGCCGAAAAGAAACACCGCCGAGATCACGGCGAGCAGCGCCACATTCCCCCGGAGCGGCACCTCAAAGAGGAACACCGCCATGACCACGGTGATCGCCATATCCAGATACCCGATCAGAAAATACGGGATGAGCTTGCCGAGGACCAGTTCCGGCGGTTTCACGGGCGTGGCGATGAGCTGTTCCATGGTCCCCCGCTCCCACTCACGCGCGACCGTGAGCGACGTGAGAAGGGCCGCGATCACCACCATGATCACGGCAATGAGGCCGGGGATGATGAAGTTCCTGGACTTGAGCTCCGGATTGTACCAGACCCTGACACGGGGATCGATGGCCGGCGCAGCCCTGCCTCCGTTCAACTGCAGGGAATATCGTTCCGTAAGCGCCGTAAGATACCCGAGGGCGATGGTGGCGGTGTTGGAGTCGCTCCCGTCCACGATGATCTGCAGCTGCGCCGCGCGGCCGGCGCGCAGGTCCCGTGAAAAATCAGCGGGAATGGACAGCGCGACGCGGGCTTTGCCTTTATCGAGATAGCTGTCGATCTCGTGCGGCGTCTCGGCGTGCCTGACGATGGTAAAATACTGAGAGGCGGTCAGTTCAGCAAGGAGTTCGCGGCTCATGCTGCTCCGGTCCCGGTCGTAGACGATCGTTGTGAGATTATTCACATCGAGGGTGATGGCGTATCCGAAGATGATAAGAAGCAGAGCGGGCATCAGAAACGCCATGGCAAGGCTCAACGGATCGCGTCGGATCTGGAGCATCTCTTTTTTTGCAATGGCTTTGATGCGGAGAAATTTCATGGGTGCCTTTGGAATTCAGGAGTCAGGAGCCAGAAACCCAGAAGAAAAACGTGCCTACTTGTCGGTTGAATTTGTTTCCGGATACTGTCTTCTGACTTCTGTCTTCTGGCTTCTGACTTCTGTTTTCACGCTTTTTCAATCAACGTCACAAACACATCTTCCAATGAGGGGACGATCTTTTCGATCCTGCTCGCCGTGACATGAGAATCGCCCAGTATCTTCCAGATACGGGGTATGGCGTTTTTTGCGTTCTCCACGGTGGCATGAAGCACGCTGCCGAATATGGCGGTCTCTATCCCCTGCTGATCGAGGGCATCCATGGCTGCGACGAGCGGGTCCGCTTCTATTTCGAGAACATCGCGCGACATGAACTCCTTGCGCAGTTGATTCGGCGTCCCTGCAGCAATGATCGTGCCCCGGTAAATAAGCGCAAGCCGGTCGCAATAGTCGGCTTCATCCATATAGTGCGTCGTGACAAATACCGTGGTCCCGCCTTTTGCCATCTCATGGATCAGGTTCCAGAAGTTCCTGCGTGATATGGGGTCCACGCCGGAGGTCGGCTCATCAAGGAACAGTATGGACGGCTCGTGCAGAATGGCGCAGCCCAGGGCAAGCCGTTGTTTGAAACCGCCCGGCAAGGTCCGCGTGATGGTGACCCTCTTGTCCTGAAGCCCCGCCATTCCCAGGACCAATTCCTTGCGCTCCGCTTTCTTCAGTTCCGGAACGCTGTAGATGCCGTTATAAAAGTTGATATTTTCCTCAACGGTCAAATCGTCATACAGAGAGAATGGTTACGACATGTAGCCGATGTTCTGCTTGATCTCCTCGGATTGGGTAATGATGTCGTAACCACCCACGGTCCCGGTCCCGGACGTAGGCAAGATCAATCCGCAGAGCATGCGGATCGTTGTGGACTTGCCGGCGCCGTTCGGGCCGAGGAAACCGAAGATCTCCCCTTTCGCGACCTCGAGGGCAATGTGGTCGACGGCCGTGAAGTCTCCGAATGTGCGGGTGAGATTGTCAATTTTAACGGCAATGTTGTTGTTATTCATATGCTCACTCGAAGATCACCCTCCCTTAATCCTTCCCATCGAGGGAGGGGCTACGGAATAATATCCCTCCCCTTGTGGGAGGGATTAAGGGAGGGGGCTATTTTTCAACCATGGAAATAAACACGTCCTCCAGCGACGGAAGAATATCCCGGTAATCCTTTACGTCGATACCCAGGCGTTTCAGATTGGCGATGATCTCAGCGGCCGGCACTTTCTTCTCGACCATAATATGCAACCGATCCCCATACAAGCTCACACTGGTCACTCCTCCCAGATTTTTCACCAGATCGACGGATGAACGCGCATCGTCCGACCAAACCTCGATCATGGGCTGATGGAGCGAGTTTCTGACGTTTTTCGGCACGTCCTCGATCAGGATTCTCCCCTTGTGCATCAAGCCGATCCTGGTGCACCGCTCCGCCTCATCAAGATAGGCAGTCGAAACCATGATCGTTACTCCCTCCTTGAGAAGACCGTACAATATCTTCCAGAAGTCCCTGCGAGACACCGGGTCAACGCCGTTGGTCGGCTCATCGAGGAACAGTACCTGGGGAGTATGGATCAGCGCGCAGGCAAGGCCGAGCTTCTGCTTCATCCCGCCCGAGAGCTTGCCGGCCAATCTATCCTTGAAGGGCGTCAGGTTGCTGAACCCGAGCAGCCGCTCTGTACGGGCAGCTCGTTCTTTCCCGGGCACTTCATAAATATCGGCATAGAAGATGATGTTCTCCATGACGGTCAGATCTTCGTAGAGGCCGAACCGCTGGGACATGTAGCCGATCTTTTCCTTGATCAACTCGCCTTCCGAGAGAATTGAGTGCCCTGCAACCGAAGCGTCGCCCGACGTTGCGTCCATGATGGCAGCAAGAAGCCTCATCGTCGTCGTCTTCCCCGCCCCGTCCGGACCCACAAGGCCGTAAAGTTCACCTTTTTGAATATCCAGATTCAAGTGATCGACAGCGTTAGTTTCGCCGAAGGATTTGGTGAGATTTGCTGCTTTGATTATCCCTTCACTCATGTATGCTATTGTCCTTTGAACTTTAACTTTTACTTGAGCTGGATCTTCACGTCCGCCGGCATGCCCGGCTTCAGCTCATCATTCATGTTCTGTACGCTGACCTTTACACCGAAAACGAGTTTCACCCGTTCCTCCTGCGTTTGCACCGCTTTTGGAGTAAATTCCGCTTCCGATGAAATGAACGTGACTAAACCCGGATACCTTTTATCGGGATAGGAGTCCGTGGTGACCTCGACCTGCTGCTCCAGCTTCACGAAGCCAAGCTTGTCCTCTTTCACGTAAACTTTTATCCATGTATTTTCCAGATCGCCTATGGTTACGATGGGGGTCCCCGCGGACACGGTCTCACCCTCTTCCACATTCTTCTTGAGCACTATGCCCGAAAGGGGGGCATAAATTATTGTATCGCTTAATTTTATGCCGGCATTCTTAAGCGCTGCGCTCGCTTGCCGCACCTGTGAAACCGTGACCTCATAGGTGGATTTCGCGCCATCCATCTGCTGCTGGGAAATGGCGCCCTCATGAAAAAGCATCTCCGCCCGGTCATAATCCCGTTTTGCTTTATCAAGCTGCGCCTCCACATTCTGAAGCGCAGCCCTGCTCTGCGCTACCTGGGTCTCATGTTCCGCGCCGTCGAGCACGGCGATCTTGTCACCTTTTTTAACCGAACGGCCTTCATCGGTAAACAGCGTCTGAACTCTCCCGGGAAGTTTGAACCCCACATTCACCTCGGTCACCTCCACGTTTCCCGACAATACCAGGACGTCTTGTTCAGGAGAATTTGCGAAGCGATAGGCCAGTGCGGCGGCAACGCCCGCGGCAAGAAGAATACCCACGACAATCAATCTCTTTTTCATTTCACGGTCTCCTCACGCTCTCACCGGCGTAATACACTTCTCATAGTTTTTCCAAAGTTTCATTCCCTCGGTCCTCAATGAGAAAGAAAAACCGCTCAAGGACCACCGCATGACCAGGACCTGCACCATGCCGATAAGCATGGCTGCCAGCGCCCGGCGGTCGACATCCGGGCGAATAGAACCAAGGCGCTGTCCGTCATGAAAGAGCACTTCCAAGCCCGAGGCATACAGCTCGATGTTCTTCAAAAATTCCTTTTTCAACCTCTTGTTATTGATGTGCATCTCCTCGGAAAAGCCCAGGCGGGGGATCCCTTCGTTCTGTTCGATAAATTCAAGGTGCAGGAGAAATGCCCGTTTAAGCTTGAGGACCGGCCGGACGTGGCTGGCAAGAACGACCGCGAGGTTTTTCCTGATGGCGTCTCCGATGCCTTTTCCCGTCTCGAACAGGATTTCCTCCTTGTTCTTGAAATGGCGGTAGAGATTGGCCTCAGAAACACCGACCGCGCGTGCGATGGCCGAGGTCGTCAGGGCGCCCACACCTTTTTTCCCCACGATCCGCAATGCTGCCTGAACCACCTGCTCCCGCCGCACGTCAGTCCGCATCTTGATCGCCGTTTTTTTCACCAGGTTCACGTCCTTCCAGTTGTAAGTAAATGCTCACTTACATTATAGACACGGTATGGTGCGGTGTCAAGGCGGGTATTTTCTCCTTGTTTTCGTCCGTCCGGTATGCGATAGTTGACCTGCTTCTGCAGCCGCTTCGTTTCCGGCGCGAAGGAGAACCGTACATGTCCTGGATAGACAAACAGCCTGTTGTCATGCACCGGATCGTCATGAGCGCTGCCTGGTATTATGCCCTGATGGTGCTCTGCCTGAGCGTTCCAGCGTCATCGGTCCGTGCAGGCAGCACCTTGCCTGAGGCCAGGGTCATGGAGGTCAACGATGGCGATACCGTGGTCATCACCATGGAAGGCAAGACCTACCGGACCAGGCTTATCGGCATTGATGCCCCCGAAATGGGGCAGGAACCCTGGGGAAGAAAAGCGAAGAAGCATCTGCGCGAGCTGGTGAAAGGGACAGGCGGGATGGTCCGGGTGGAAACGGACATAACAAAGTACGACAAATATGACCGTCTTCTTGCCTATCTCTGGCTGGATGACCGGACCTTGATCAATGAACTGATGCTCAGAGACGGATATGCCGTCCTGTTCACGATCCAACCCAACAGTACCCATGTGGAACGTCTGAAAAAAGCACAGCATGCGGCGCGGGAGAACCGTTCAGGCATTTGGGGGCCGAACGGGCTGACCGAAAGGCCGGGGGAATACAAAAAATCCCATCCCCGGAAATGAAAAGGTCCGGCAGCGATATTGTCGCATAATATAAGTTCTGATGCCTTTTCTCACAAAGGAGCCTTGCATGAACAGCAACGACCTTGCCTCAGCTCTTGCGCACTTCAACAAAAAGCGATCGGCCTATCTCGACGACCTGAAGGAACTGGTCCGGATCCCCAGCATCAGTTTCCCGGGTTTTGACCCGGAACCGGTCAGGCGCAGTGCGGAATTCACCTCCCGCATGCTCTCTGCAACCGGGCTCACCGATGTCCGCATCCTTGATCCCGGCCAGGGGCACCCTGCGGTCTTCGGGCAATGGACCCAGGCACCGGGGAAGCCGACCATTCTACTGTATGCCCACCACGATGTGCAGCCCACGGGCCGCGAGACGCTCTGGACTACGCCCCCCTTTGATCCGGTCGTTCGGAACAACAGGCTCTATGGCCGGGGAACAGCCGACGACAAGGGAGGCGCGGTCATGCATGCTGCCGCCATAGGGTCCTGGCTAGCCGCGTGCGGCCGGTTGCCGATCAATGTCAAGGTCCTGATCGAGGGCGAAGAAGAGGTCGGATCGACCAATCTCTACAAGCTCCTGGAGCAGCATCGCGGGCTCTTTGCCGCCGATGTGGTGCTGATCGCCGACAGCGAGCATTTTGACAGCAGCGTGCCCACCCTTACTGCTTCGCTTCGCGGCATTGTGACCGTCAATGTCGAGGTCCGCTCCCTGGCTTCCAGCGTCCATTCAGGCACCTGGGGCGGCCCGCTGCCGGACCCAGTCCTGGCCCTTTCGAAAATGCTGGCAACACTGGTGGACGAGCAGGGCCGGCCCGCTATCCCCGGCCTGGGGAAGAAGGTCCATTCTCTGTCTGCGGCGGAAAAGGCCGCGCTCGACGCGCTCCCTTTTCGCGAAGCCCTGTACCGGAAACAGTCCACCCTGCTGGAGAGCGTGGGGATCACCGGCGGAACGGGTTCGGTCTACGAAAAGATGTGGTACCGGCCATCCATTGCCGTGAACGCCATTGAAGCCAGCAGCAGAAAACAGGCGGCGAACATCATTAACGACGCGGCCTGGGCCCGTGTGGGCATCAGGATCGTTCCGGACATGGACCCGCAGGAGACCCTGGACCTGCTCACCCGCCATCTGCGCCAGCATGCTCCCTGGGGAGTAACCGTGACGATCGAACCCGAATCTCCTTCGCACTGGTGGAAGACCGATACCAGCGGTCCGGCCTTCGAAGCTGCCCGGTATTCCCTGGAGCAGGGGTACGGCAGAAAGCCCGTGGTCATCGGGGCCG
>Ga0209212_1006070_pt1 | contig 14017 bp, 16 predicted proteins | sample RifGroC2_FD_183996 | JGI IMG/M metagenome (GOLD analysis project Ga0209212, IMG submission 183996) | Groundwater microbial communities from Rifle, Colorado, USA - Groundwater C2 (SPAdes) (version 2) | ecosystem: Environmental > Aquatic > Deep subsurface > Groundwater | place: Rifle, Colorado... | reverse complement strand
AACTGTACACCTTTTCTGTTTTCTGTTCGCGAATACGCTCCAGAAAACTATCAAAGGTCTTCGATCCCTGACGGAAGCAAAATTGTTTGCTTCCTCTCCCCGGAGTTTTTCACTCTGTTCAAAACTCCGCTCGTTGGACGCATTCAGAACTGTTAATTGGGCGAGTATTAAAAGCGAATTACAGTTTAGCGGAATATTGCAGTTTTTTCCATTTTTGTCGTCATAAAATTTAAGGTAAGGTAATTTATTCTTCGGATAGCATTTTCTTAATCTTTTCTGATATTTGAGAGCTGGCTAACACGCCCCCAATAAGTTTCTGCAAAATACCATCAGGCATTATTTCTGTGCACACCTTAAGTTTGTTCTGTTCGAGTTTCTCAATAAGAGTTTGCGAAGTTTTCTCAAATACCCTATTGCAATCAATCATTGTGTCTTTTGAAAAAATAGAATACTCGGATGGCAAAATAATAACCTGAGTTTCCGATGGAAATCCAAGTCGTTGAGCTGTTTGCTGTCTTTTTTCAATTTGCGATGATGCGCAAACAAGAATAAGAAACTCCTCTGTGCGAGGTTTTTGGTTGAGGACAACGAAATAATGGGGCTCATATGACGAGATTTCTTCTTCTTCAAAATAGTAAACCGAGCCAGCTTTGATTGTTGCTAAAATGCGAATATTAGATGGAATATCCATAACAGTGATTGATCATATCCGCCTACTTCCAGTATTCGGCAACCTTATAATCTTCTTCATAAAGTTCCTTTGAAGCGGAAAGAACGTCTGCCGCAAGAGCAAACTTATCTTCCGTGCCGTTACTTGGGTCTTTGAAGAAATCCGAATATGACATAGGCTCTCGAGTCGTCTCTTTTGATTGCAGAACGCTTTTGAACTTATCCCATTCTGGATAGCGGTGGACTATATTTACCAATGTTGAAGCGGCATATTTCCCGAACTCGTTATAAGAAAAATCCAAGGCCTCAACTTCGCTTTTGGAAAAGACATCTGCATCAACATCTAAGACAGAAACAAGGGTATTATCTTGACCACCACGAGCGAGATATTTTGAGGCATATCCGCGCTCATCATCAGCAAGAAAATCAGAAAACTCCGCAATGTCTTTTACGGATGATCCAACAGAGCCAAGTGGCATTGCATAATAAGTATCGTTGAGCATCGGCCTACCATTTCGTCTCAGGTGATACCTGTCAGCAAAGTAGATCAGTTTAATCAATTTCAGCTTATCTATCTGCCCGCCCTCTTTCTTAGTGAGATAGTTTATCGCTTGGGTGGCCTTTTTGTAGTCAAACTCAAGTAACATTTTCATATTTTTATATTACCACAACAACAGACTCTTGAAAACAACCAGTGTGTATATCAAGCGCCCGCCGCAACTGCGACGATCTGTTCTCTCTTTTTTCACCATTGAGATCAAATTGATCACAGCTAAATTCTAGTTGTTTTAATATTTCTAAAACTTCTTGTTCAAGTAAGGTTAAGTTTTCCATTTTTATCGTAGATCTGTTAAATCCTCCTTTTGCGCCACCTTAAAATTGTCTAGACCTATCGCCCTGAAATGCTTCTTGCCACAAATTATTTTCTTTTCTTCTGATGGGCGCAGATTGTTTAAATCTTCAATGAACTTAGTTTCTCTTACTAGATATAACTTTTGACCATCGGCATCATTCATAACAATTGCCCAGTCTGGATTATATCCACCTAGTGGCGTATCAATCACAAACCAGTGTGGTAATTTTGCAAAAAGCTTGACTGTATCGAGCAACTCTAAATTTTCGGCAAACTTTCTTTCTCCCTCACTGTCAAAAAGTACATAGTCATATACTGTCTTATCTGACTTTGTAAAATCAATCAGACTGCTTTTATATCCTTCAAAATCCTCAAACAACTCGACTTTCCAGGCATCTTTAATGGGCAAGTATTGCAATCCTTCATTGACGAGCATATCATTTTTACATCCTTCGATTATTAAAATAACGCTTCTTATGTATTCTTCAGGATTTTTGAATATCAGATCAAAGTTAGATACTTTTGTAAATATTTCTACAACACTGTTTTTGGTAAGTCCGGTTTCTCTTGCTATTTTTTCAACAAAGTTCCCTATATGTATATCGGTCTCTATTGATTCTCCTATGGTTTTATTTTGATAAATAGTTTTGACACGCCCATCTGCTTCAATTACTATCTGTGCCTTATTTACTACTACAGCAATTCTGCCGAATGATATTTCTTCATTAATCTTAGCCACAGTATTTTCAATAAGTTGCTCTGTATTTATCGCTATATTAAACACCGTCTTTTGTTTTATTTTATCCCACAAAGTTTTAAAATCTTTATTATCAGTTGCGAATATCTTCTTAAATTTAACAACTACACGATCCCGGACATTTGCAGGTTTTGACACTCCGATATATCCTGCTTGAGAATATTCGTCTTGTAATCCATTTGCAAAATCTTCATAACTTTCATTAGCTATGACTGTAAGCACGTTTACTTTTGCATCATGGATTCTATCTCCTTTTATATCTACTGGTAAACGGAGTCCGCGACCGATCTTTTGTCGTTTTGTAAATTCGTCATTAGTTTCAATCAGAGTGCATATCTGAAAAATGTTTGGATTGTCCCATCCTTCTTTTAGCGCTGAATGTGAGAAAATAAAAGAAACTGGTTCACTGAAAGATAGTAATTGCTCTTTATTCTTCATAATCAAGTCGTAAGTAAGCTTTTCTCTTTTACCTATTGTGCTTATTTCTTGTGTTTTGAAAGATTCTTTTTCTCTGTCTTGTGAGAAGTACCCAGCTTGCACTGCCTCTGCATCACTATCTTTAAATAATTCTGAACGAGATTTTTGTGCCTTAAATTCTTCATTAAAAATACGCTTAATGATAGGATTTTCTCCTCTATAATTCTTAACTTCATCAATGAAGAAAAGTGATAGTACTTTTATTTGATTACCCAACTCCTCCTGCTTTCGCATGTGGACCTTAATCGTTTCTCTTATTTGAGTACGGAAAATGGCTTCTTTGTTTTCTAGTGTATCAAGGACCACCTTATAAATTTCACCATTCGAAAGCTCCACTGAATTAGCCCTAGCATCTATCTCAGTCACGAATAAGTCTTTGTACTTTGGGTTTCTTTTTGATTTATATTCCAAGTCGTCATTTGCTTTAATAGTGACATCTTTCTTTGAATATGTTCCATCTGCATTCTTTACTTCTAGAACAACCTTTGCCTTAGGGGATTCTCCTTTTTTCGTTGTTATTTCTTTTACCTTAAAAACGAAGTCTCCCACAGCATTTGTTTCAGTTCCATATACCTCCACTTTCTTCACTAATCCGTTCCTATAAGCATCTACAGGCCCTAGACGGTAAACTAGGTTGTGAATATGCTTATGGGTAGCACTATATCGTAGCTTAAGTAATGGCTTTAACTCATCTATGGCAGATCTAGAAAGCTCACTTTCCATATTCTGTGGTTCATCCATAATAATCACTGGTTTAGTCTCTGCTACGATATCAATAGGGCGTTCACCATAAAAACGATCTGGTGTTTGTTTCATTACGGTAGTATCACTATTGAAAGACTGGATAGTCATAATCATAATCTGTAAATCTAATCCTTGCGCAAACTCTCGCACTTGCGATAACTTGCCGGAATCATAAGCAAAGGAATTAAAGCCGACATTATAAAGCTCTCTAAAATGGTCTTTCGTTTGTTCAATAGTTTTAAGCACTCCTTCACGAATGGCTACACTTGGGACCAGGATAATAAACTTTTTAAGGCCGTACTTCTTATTAAGGTCAAGAATTGTTCTTAAATATACATAAGTCTTACCTGTGCCTGTTTCCATTTCTATAGAAAAGTCCATTGATGAAATACCATCAGCTGTTTCAGTAATGCTGTCTATTTTATTTTGCTTTTGGATTGTCTGTAGGTTTTCTAATATGCTTTTTGGATATACCTCTAGTTCATTTGAGATGATCTTTGAGGCACTACGCAAAGTAAATGATTCTTCTACTTTCATTAAATTCCTACCAGTATCAAAAACATCAACAATCGCATTGATTGCATCAGTTTGGTGTTCTAGGTTTTTGTTAAATTTGAATTTCATTTTTTACGATTGTAAGCTTTTTTTAACACTAAAATTTATTTTAGTGATTATTTTTTCTAAATTTTCAGAAATAATTTTATTTAAAGCTTCATGGTATTGCTTCCCCCAACCTTTATATCCTTCTGATTTTTTCTCTCTATATGCGCCCATTATCTTTGCATATATTTTTAACCATTCATCCTCAAAATTACTTATATCTGTGAACACATCATCATCAATAAAAATAGATTTTTTTCTTTTAAATAAATTAAATTTCTGATAAATTTCATTACACTCCTTTAAATTATTTATCATAATACTTTCATCTGAATTAAGTACGGTCTTTCTTATTAAAAATTTGAGTTCTTCTAACATTCCGTACAATTCACACAAAGCATCAATTTTTCTCTCATAGTAATTTTTAAATTTAAATTCTTTTTTAGCTAAAAAATATGTCAAAAAAACAGCTAATACTGTAACTACGGGGGTTATAAATTGAACAAAATCCCCAGAAAATAATACTATTTCATAATTTTTAAAAATCATTTTTATATAACTTTCAAATTAATTTGTCTCCCAATATTTACCTTTGTGGTATCGTCTAAGGCACTATCAAAGCATACAAATATTTCATTGTCTGTTTCACCAATTCCTGTTTTTGCAATATCTTCTTTAGTAACTTTCTTTGCAAAAGTTATTGTCATTTTCCTGGACATTTCTCCTTTATCAACGACAACCCAGAGGGGTAAATCTTTTTGATCCTTTTTCGGCGCCTGCACAAAAGAATTCAAGTCAAACCCTTCTTTTTCTAAAATTTCATAAACAACCGACTTTTCATCATATCCATCAACCAAAGGCTTCTCAAGAAATAGTTTAGCTTGTTTTAGTAGTGCTTTCTCATCATCTTCTGCTGTTAAAGTATTCCATTTGCGATAATTTGATTGTGAAAGAGAGAACGCTTTGAATCCAATATCTAATTTTTCTATACCTTTTTTGTCCTTATTTTCTTTTTTTATTTTTTCTCCTGCTCTACGAATACGCTCACGAGAAAGTGCGGATATGGTTTTATATCCCGCTTTATATTCCTCACTTTTCTCATCAGTCACTTCAGGTAGTTGTACTAAAACAAACTTCCTTCTTGTACTGTTCAAAGCATTGAATGTCATTACTGCCTGAGCTGTTGATCCAGAGCCAGCAAAAAAGTCTAAAATTATTGCATCGTCATCTACCCTAGATATCTCCATTAAATATTTTATTAAAGTCGATGGCTTAGGATAATCAAATGGTATATCTAGTTCACCTAATTCGTGGGATCCAATTTGATTAATATGGTCTTCAACTAAACTGTTTGGTTTTGCAGAAGCATCTTTTATGACATCATTCAAATAGGTTTTAGTAAAAACATTCCATTTAGCAGGATTCCCATTTTCATCAATCAAGTTTGAAGATTTTACTTTCTTAACAACTATTCTATCTCTCTCTTCATTAAACTTTTTTCTTGTCCATCTCCAAATACCATCACCCAAAATAGGTCTTTCGGGAGGGAAAGTACTTCCCGGGGGGATTATTTTTGTACCATCTGGACAATCAATATAAAATCTTTGTTCTGGATTTCTGTTTTCAATAGTGGACATATATAAGCGAACAAGTTGGTATTTTTCACCCTTACGTGGACCTTCTGTTTCTGTCTGGTCATATGCTTCATAATTTACACCACCAAAGAATGGTGTGGCTGAAGTTAAATTTTTAGCATAAGTTAAAATATAATCAAAATTTGGAGCCCAAAAATCACCTTTGTTATTACTTTTCTTTGCCACACGAGCAGCACAACCAAGAAAATTCTCCTCACCAAAAATTTCGTCCATTATCATTCGAAGATTCCCAACTTCATTATCGTCAATCGAAACAAAAATCACTCCATCGTCTGTGAGTAAATTTCGTGCCAGAAAAAGTCTGGAATACATCATTGTCAACCAGTCGCTATGATATCTTCCATTTGATTCAGGATTGCTCGTTAGTTTAATGCCACCTTTTGTCTGTCCGGTCTGATCATAATAATCAGAAACATTTTGAGTAAAATTATCCTTGTATATAAAATCTTTGCCCGTATTGTAAGGTGGGTCTAAATAGCAAATCTTTATCTTTCCCGGATTAGCGTATTTTTTCTGAAGAAGTTTTAGGACCTCCAAATTTTCCCCTTCAATAAATATATTTTCTGTTGTATCCCAGTTTTTACTTTCGTCTAGCTGTGGAGTAATTGTGCCTGTAGCTGGTCTGCTGATATCACCAAATGCTTTACTTTTACCTGCCCAATTTAAACCGTACTTTTCAGTACCTGCGAGTATGCCTTCTTTCTTAAAGAATGCCTGTAATGAATCAAAATCGATAAACCCATCTTTTACAAACTGCGGAAATACTGCTCTTAATTTTTGAAGATTTTCATTTTCAATATTTTCTGATGTCATTGCAACCTTTTGAGTATCTTTTTTCATAATTTATATCATATTACTTTAACCTAAAACTTTACAGAGTATAGCGTTTTTTCAGCCAAAAAACAATAATGCTTGACAAGCGCCCAGTTTGTCTATTACATCATTTTAAGTGCCTTGTCTCAAAGATAGCTAATGGCTTACTAAAGATACTTAATAAAAATACACAACAATGAACACACCTAATCCTTATGCTTTAAACATATACACTGACGGATCAGCTCTTAAGAATCCGGGTGTTGGCGGTATTGGAATAAGGTTTATATTTCCTGATTTTTTAGAAAAAGAAGATCCAATAAAAGATTTTTTATTCCCTGGATTTAAAGGAACGACAAACCAACAGATGGAAATTAAGGCGTGCATTGTTGCCTTAGATGAAGCTATACGTTTAGTAGAAATATCTAAAATAAACACCATCATAATATATACGGATTCTTTATATGTCGTAAATAATTATAAAAAAGCTATATTTTATTGGGCATCAAATGGATGGATAAAATATGATGGTAGTCCAGTACTAAATGTACCCATGTGGAAAGAATTAACACGAAAAATAAAGGATATTGGTAAGGTTGTGGAGATTAAATGGGTCAAAGGACATTCCAATAACATACACAATGAAGCAGTTGATAAGATAGCCAAACAGTCCGCACGACAAGCTATAAAAGAACTTTCGCCAACAACCTCTATTACTGTACGGAAGAAAAAGACAAAAGAAAAAACTGAAAGGGGTAGTGTAAAAATGTTAGGTCAAATGATTAAGATAAGGATTATTACTAATGAATATTTAAGGGAGCAAAAAATTGCAAAAATAAGGTATGAAGTGATTTCAAAAAACAGTAAATTTTATAACAAAGTAGATTTTATTTATTCTAAAAAAACACTAAGCGCCGGGCATAGTTTTTTAGTAAGTTTTAATAAGAATGATAATTTTCCTCAAATAAGCCGTGTGTTTAAAGAAATAATTTAAAGTCCAAAATAATGGCTGAGTAAGGCATATATAACAAAAAACGGCAGGATCGCTTGGACCCTGCCGTTTGTTTATTCTTCGCTATTATCTCCCAGCGCTCATAAGCAACGAACTTATCAATTCTGAACCCTCCTCTTTCGTATAACCATCTATTCCGGAAAGCCATTTTTCTTGTTCTTTCTCGCCGTTGACATGTTCAAAAATCAAAGTGGTTAAAAACTTCTTTTGTTTTTCGGTAATCATTTCCGGTTGGTAATTGGCGCCATATTGCTTTGAAGGAATTTCAGCCAAAAGTTGTTTATTTTCATCTTCGGAAGCGTTGTCTGCGCTTGCGGTTGCCATATTCTCAATATCTTGGGTAAAGATATCAGAAAGTCCCGTACTTCTTATAACACCATCAATAAAGGCCGACTTTTGGCTCATTTTTATAGTTTTGTTGGCGTCATTGCCGTTATCTTTGAGAATCGCCGCGCCCCGGCCTTGACCGACCAGTCCTTTATTGCGCGTTAAATTGCAAACATATGCCACAAGTCCATTTATGCCTCTAAATGATTCCATCGTCTCCTTATCTTTCACGAAAGTCGCCACGAGCTGATAAATTGAGGCCAATTTCTCAGCACCAGCCTTTCCAAGAGACTTTTTTCCTTTGATAGTGTAATAATCCTTATTTTCCACAAGCATTGGAAGTATCTGCTTAGCGAAATATTGTCTTTTTTGTAAGAGTGAATCTACCCCCAACTTAAAATTGGCAATATTGTCTCTCTCTGTTATTGTTGCGGTGTTCATAGATTTAATTAGTTAGTTTTTCTAATAATAATTTCGTTTTACAGTTTTTTCATTTTGCGTTTATTTTTTCCACTTGGCGATAGTAGAAAAGATAGATGTGGCGACGAGCTTTTTTGATCACATTGCCCTTAGTATCTTTTGTTTCCGTGTACACAATCGACCGGAGAGCTTTCTCATTTTTCCGAACACGGAATCCTAAACTTAGCCACGACCTGAATGTCCTGGCGTTATGAAACGGATCATAGTTCTTTAACTCACTCTCACCCCATCTCGCTTTTATCTGATTTGCTACCAACTCAAAAGTTTTTTCCGATCCGGTATAAGGAGAAACAGGACTTTCTTTTAATGCTTCTTGTATGCTTTTCATACTTAATGAATAAATTAAGCGCGCTCGACTAAGACACGCTGAAGCTTTTTTGTTATTAATAATTTGCTTCAAAAAATATAGTTTTAATTCTTATTTATTGATGGGGGGGGTTATTGTCTTGAGACTCCAATCATTTAAAAGACACTGGGGAAAAGTACTTGTTTGCGTCCGCGACATTTATTTAGAAAATTGATTTATATAAAGGTGAGTGTTTCGGAAATATTTTTGTTTTTAAAAATTGACAGGCTCTAAAAATTTTCCGCATTTTTTTAGAAAATTTGCCATATTTTTTGTGCAGGCGTATGATGTTAATTACAACTAAATAGATAGTAGAAATAGCCTAAACTAGCGATATTTTCGTTGGCATGGCGAAAAGACGAGTTAAGCATAAAAAACCCATCATAGGGTCGCTTAACTCGCCATATCGAGAAATCGGTATGAGAAACTTCGGTTTCTACCTATGGTGGGCTTTTTATTTGCCTACAACACAGGATTTATCAATAGAAAAAATAAATTTATGGATAAAATAAATAAATTTATATTGCCCGCAACGATTTTAATTGGTGCTGTTGTTTTAGGTGGATTTATTTATGCAAGCCAATTAAGTAAACAGAAATCTATTGAAAAACAGCAACAGCTAGAACTACAAGCAAAAACTGAAGCAAATAAAATAAATTCAGAGCAAACTAAAAAAGAATATTTGGTTAAAAGGAAAAAAGACTGTTATGATCTCGAAACTTCGGAAAGAAAAAAATGGAATAATGTAGATAGCAGTAACTATAATGAATTTACGGATAAATGTGTAATTAGATATAAAGATCTGAAGCCGAAAAGCGAAAAAGAGTGCGACGAAATTTACCCTAGACTTGATGGTTTACCATTTATGGCTGAGAACATGCTATGTAAAGAAGGAAAATTTTATAAAGAGTTTTAAATAAAAAATGAAAAAATCACTAACAAAATTATCAATAGTACTTATTACGCTTATTATTCTGCACCCGCAGGTTACTTTTGCCGCATGGTGGAATCCTGGCACATGGAAGATTTTTAATAGAAAATCTGATACAAAACAAACAATAGTCGCTACATCTACCGCTTACAAAATTAAAAGGGCAGAGATAACGGCATCTTCAACGACCTCAAAAAGTGAAGATTCTTCCCTTAAAAATAATATAAAAAGCGTCGCTAATTTAGGAGTAGAAAAACTATCAGTTCCGACAGCTAAGGAAACAGCATCTGTAGCGTCAAGAACTTCAGGCGGAGGATGGGCTGGAGCAGCATCGGGGGTACACCCGGTCGTTCCAGTTAATTGTGCTGAATATAAGCATTTACTTGATTCAATCCCTAATTGTGCCATTTATAGTGATTCCAGTTCAGGGAGTAGCTCTCCAGCTTATTTGTTTTGTAAGAAATGTTTTCCAGCGGATACCTCATTGCCATTGATTTCAAATATACAAGCCGTAAATATTACAAAAAACTCGGCAACTATTACTTGGGATACCAATGAGCTGGCTGACAGTAAAGTATTTTACGCAGTTTATTCTTCATCTGCGGATACATATTCTTCTCCATTAATGAATGTTTTTGATTCAACACATACCATCAGTCACAGTTTAAACCTTCAAAATCTCCTTGAAGGCACTTCTTATTACTACGAGGTCCATTCTAAACGCACCAGTGGAACTTCAGCAAATAGGACTAGACAATTTTTTACTACACTAAGCAAAAATTGAATGAAATCAACAAATATACAAAACATTTTTTCGAAATATGGAATAACGGCATATTACTGGATTAACAAAAATAATTTATGAGCATCTATGAAACAACAAACAAAATAAAATCATCTAAATGGAATGCTTTTTTGCTTAAAGAAGATGAATTAGAGGAATATCTGGCAGATGGTATAAACACCCCTACTGGTGGTCTATTTTCTCGGTTTTCAAAAGAAAACAGAGAAAATAACGAAAGAAGGAATAGTCGCATGGTTGAACTACTCAATCTGAGAAAGTGTCAAATAAGTGAAGACTATTTTAAGAAAAACGTAGTAAAACCCGATAAAAAAATCATTTCAATGGTTATTGAGCCAACAAAAAATATATTTAATCGTGGTGTGTCGTCTGTATTCAAAAAAACGATAAAAGCTGATGATCCACTGAATATTAAACTTCAAGAATTGATCACTGAAGGGAAAAAAGAATCGGGCGATATGGTCGCATTTTATCCTGTTTCCGTTATACAAAACAAAATGGAGAAAAATGGAGTACTATTTATTACGACAAACGGGATCTGTTTTGTTGCAACAAATGCCGATCTAACCACAACGATTCTTCCCTATGCGGCCGTAAGTGCCGTTGGGCCTGCTTTCGGAGCAATCGCCGCTGGGGTGTCAGCCATAGCTGCTAAATATATTGCACATTCGGCTGTGGATTACAACATGAACAAAGAACAGAAGAAAATAATCGAGCTTGCGTACAAGTACTCACCTTGTCTTATAGCGAAATGTTTTGAAGGTTGCCAATTTATTCCATATAACATAATTAATGCATTAATTTATGGTAAAAATACAAAAGAAAACAATTTCTTATTAAGGTGTATCTACGAAAATGTTAACAAGGGAGTTGGATTTGAAGTGATACATAAAGTAATGATAGAAATCATAGAAAAATTATCTGGAGATAATCCACCAGTAGTTAGTTAAAATCATTAAAAATAATTTTCAGCACCATGGAAAAAGATTTCACCAACAATTTTATGAAGAAGGAAAAAATCCCTTTCGCCGAGGAAATGAAAGAAAGTAAAAACAAATATGAAATGGAATAAAAAGTTAGTATATTCAGTCAGTTTTTTAGCGCTATCATTGGCAAGTTTTTTCTCGTTGTCTTTTTGGATTGAATTTGGAAATAAAATGTCTCCTGTGAATGATTTTAGTTGGTTTATGTTTCAAACATTTGGATGGCTTCACGCAGTTACGGACTTGACTTTCAATGCCCCCTTGGTTCTTGGCACCATTTTTCTTTTCTTTGCTATGTATTTTTGGATCACAGGTATAAAAAATTACGGCAATGAAAAAAAGGTGGCGTTGTTTAGTATCGCTTTCGTAACTTACCTGAGTCTTTTGTTACTTCTTTTTACAATAGTCATTATTTTTGAGCTATAGAAAAGATTATTTTCTAAATAAATAATGACCCCGTGGCAAGCAGACTGTGAGGACTTTGATACAATTTAATTATGAGTAATCAAAGTTTATTAGTTGAGAATTGCCTTGCCGTAAGCGCGACGCATTTTAAGAGAGCTTTTGTTCGCATAAGAAAGCGAGAGATTATTAACGATTTGATAAATATCCCTTACCAAAGCAAAGAAATAACAATAAATTATTGGTCTGAATATAAGGGAAACGAAACATATTTAGTTGTGGCTATAAAAAACCTTGAATCACAAGAGATATTATTATCTGAAAGTGAGCTTATTTTTGGCACAAGAGTATATTTTGTATGTAAATGCGGATATAAAAGCTATAAATTGTATTTGCCGCCAAACAAAACAGAATTTAAATGTAGAAACTGCCATAATCTAAAATATGAAATTACCACAATTAACCGCAATTCTATGCAAGGGAAGCTTTTTTATAGAATGAACAGAATGATCAAACTGACTAACACAAGAGCCGGAATGAACAGGATTTTTTATAAAGGCATATACACCAAGAGATTTAAGAGACATTTGAACCTTTTTGGTAAGGCGGGATTCAACGAACCAGCCGAAGACGCCAAAAAGCTTTTGGAGGCTATTTATTCCTAACAACAGTAGATTTAGACGAAGCCAAAAGATTTTGTTTTTTGGGTCAAATGACGGAGGTATGACAAAGCAATGTCGAGTTCAGAATTCGGAGTTACTCGGAAATGTTTCTGTACCTGTCCGGCGGTTTGAAAAAAATTTGACTTTTTAATTTAAAAGTATATAATGAAAAAATAATTAGATAAATATCTATCTAGGCGTTAGGTGTCTAATCGCAATTTTCATCAAAGACACCATACGAAATAATAAGTAATCTATTTTTCATCTTAAATATTCTAACGGGATTTTTGTTTGTTTTTAATAAACAATTAACCTTTTAAGTCAGCTAGAACCTTATTCGTGAGAAGATAAAGGTTCGGATCATCGGAAGCACTCTAAAAAGGTGCTTTTTCTCGTGGAAATTCATAATCAAAATAGTTTTGATGTCGATACCGGAACTATTCGATTGATCATCTTAATAGACCAATACGACTCAAAGGCATGAGATCACTAGAAAGGCGATACATCGCCAAGCGTGAAAAGTACCTAGAACCATATTCATCCTATATTTGTTTTGTTCGTGCCATTCGGGAGCAAAACTTTAGCTACGAAACAATAAGCAAGTGGTTCAACCTACTTGTTGACAAAGACGATTTTGCTCGCAACGAGAGAAACTGCATCGTGAAATATCTCTTCTATCTTTCAAACATGCCTGAGGAGAAGGAGTTTGGAGACAAAAATTGCCTATAAGGCACTTAGAGTCACCAAGACAACAAACTAACACCATGCAGAAAGAAAACACTCTCAGAGAAGAAGAGAAGGGCGCCACGACTAGTCTTAAAACAGATAGCTTAACTTTTGAAGACAAGCAAAATCTAATTGGTTTCTTTTCCCTTCTTTTGCAGGTCGATAAAAGAATAAATCCGCAAAATTACAAGCCTCAAAAACAAAGAAATGATTGATACTGTAATTCTTATAATCCCAAATAAAAATGTAAAATCGCTTGATAGCAATCAAGGGTGTTTCCCGATATGGACAATGCAAAGCAACGGTAATGGATATACAAAATGGATTAAAAATATGCCAAAGCAAAAAGAAAGCAACACTCCGTATTATCCGCGCCTTGCACGATGTGAAAATAGCATGACATCAAACATAAAAATAGAATTTTCGGTTTCAAAACTTCTATATGGCAACAATCTTGACGAAGTGGAAGAAAAAGACTTCCATTTTATTGTTGGCACTCTTCAAAAAAGATTGATTGAAATGGGGGAAATTGTAGAAAAAATAGACATTGAAAATGCGTCTATTTCAACAGTCCATTTTTCAAAAAATATTTTAATTTTGGACGGTTATACCGCCTATTCTGTAATTAAAGAGCTCGGTAAAATAAACATGCACAAGAAACTTGAGCTAACTAAAGTAAATTTCAAAGATGATGGCAAAGCTTTGCACCTTTATGCGACAAATCATTCAATAGTTTTTTACGATAAAATTGCCGACCTAAATCAAAACAAGAAGAAAG
>Ga0209212_1006068_pt1 | contig 14020 bp, 12 predicted proteins | sample RifGroC2_FD_183996 | JGI IMG/M metagenome (GOLD analysis project Ga0209212, IMG submission 183996) | Groundwater microbial communities from Rifle, Colorado, USA - Groundwater C2 (SPAdes) (version 2) | ecosystem: Environmental > Aquatic > Deep subsurface > Groundwater | place: Rifle, Colorado... | reverse complement strand
TTCTCTAAAAAGAAACAACCGGTCCTTGTACGTTGTACTTATTGCTACGACGAGTTCTATCTCTCACCAAGAGAGGTACGTTTACTTGAGACCAAAAATGCCGCCGATCCTGTCTGTCCTGTCAAAAAAGCTTGCCCTCATGAAAATGGGGGAGTGCGATATGTGTCATATTGGCTTTAGTATCCCAGTAAATTATACTGATTATCGTGGAAGAACCTATCTTTTCCATGAAATGAAACCAAAAATCAAAAACCTCGACCCCAATACTGTCATGGAACGTATATTCGGTCACGGTTTCTGTGAGTTTGAAATTCCTGAACATTAAACGCCTTCGGGCGGACATTTACTCTACGCACTCCATGGTATAATTATACATCCCTGACATCCGATTTTTGGCATATTCCTTGTTGAATTTGGCCATCCCTATTCCTGCATCAATGATTGATTATACTACCAAAGGGATACTTCTTTTAAGCTTTGTGATAATCTTTCTTGTAATTCCAGCGATACCATACCTTTTCATAATATATCGGAAATATAGCATTTTGGTTTTTATCGTGGTTATCCATGTATAAGCTTTCCACCATATGTTGAAAAGGAAATCGTATTTTTCCAATATCCGTGGAATAAATAGAAGAAACTTATTTATTCTCACATACATCGGCATTAGTTTACTTAATTTAAATAACGCCCTCTTTTTTTCTTTAGGAAAATTTAATATAGAATGTTGGTAGTAATTGGTTAAATTTTCCTCCTCTCCCCTTAATAAACTTTCATTGTTGCATATATCATATAGCTTTGTCCCTTTAAAAGGATAAAAGATTGATATTTGAAGTGAATCTGGCTTAACCATTCTGTTTAATTGTATCGTTTTTTCGATAATCTCTCTATCCTCATGAGGTAAGCCAATCATATTAAAGGAATGAGTTTTTATATTGTATTTCTTTGTTAAATTAAATGCCTTAATAATAACTTCCTGTCGCATATTTCTTCCGAGGATTTTTTTTCTAAATTCTTCATCACCACTTTCAATTCCAATGGCGGCAGAGTGTGCATTCATTTGTTTTACGATATTCAGCCTTTCTTCTGTAACCTGGTCTGGATGTGACATATATCCAAATGGAACGTTTATCTCTTTTATATAAGCCTCTTTTAATTCTTCCAATGTACTTTTTTTCTTTGCTAGAAAGGTTTCGTCAACAAAGAATACATAGTCAAGGCCATATTTATTTTTAAAAACTTTCATTTCTTGTAAGACTCTTTTTATTGATTTCTCTCTGTGGTATCTCCCTTTATGCCGGTAAATGTCTTGTAGATAATTATTAATGCAATATGTACAAGAATAGGGACATCCTCTACTCATTTCAAAAACTCCAACGACAGTATATCCTTTTTCTTTGCTTAGATAAGATTCTAAAAAATGTCTTGAGTTAAAGAGATCCCAGTCTGGTATTGGGAGTGTGTCTAAATCTTCGATATAAGGTCTAATCTCATTTTTTATTATGTGGCCATTCGCTTTTAACCAAACATTCTTTATGCTAGTTGGATCTTTATTCCTCTCCAACCTATCAACTAACTCAGTTAAGACTAACTCTCCTTCACCAATGACTACAAAATCTACTTCTTTGTTCTCAATAACCTCTAAAGGAGAAACCGTAGGATGGCAACCACCGAGTACAGTAGGAATATCCTTCGAAACTAAGGATAGCATCTTTTTTACAAAAGGCCATTCAAGGCTCCTGCAGGAAATTGCTATCAGATCAGGCCGGAATATCTTGATTTTCTCTTCAAATGCCTGTAACTCATTACCTCTGTCTATAAAAGTAATGTCAAAGAGTTCGCAAATATGTCCTTCTCTTTTTAGGACACTTGAAAGAGATGCTATTCCTATCTGTAAGGTTATTTGTCTTGTTAAGTTTGGATAAACGAATAATACTTTCACCTTTTTATTTCCAGATATTAAAATTTCTTATTTTGATACTGTGGTTTATGGGCCATTTTAAGTCATCTACAACTGATACAAATGCATGTTCATCTAAATTATATCGATTTAAAACTTGTTCGATATAGGTATCCAACTTCTCTCCTGTAGTATAAAATACCAAATATTCCTTATGTTGTGTCTTTATTTTAAAGCTCTCCCATTCCGACAGCTTCGTGGCATCGTAGTTGGGAGTTGATCTCAGAATTTCATACAGGATATAAGGGTTGTGATAGTATCCTATAACTACAATCTTATCTTCGTCCAAAGTGGCTATTGCTTTAGCTTCGGAATGTCGGTGGCCAATCTTGTTAGAAAGTAATGGCTGGCTTTTAAACAGGTTGCCACTCGGAACCCCAGTGGAAGACGATGGAGAGGTAATTAAAAAATTACCCAATATAAGCATTCCTACAGGTATTATCGTATATCTGTGAACTTTCTCATAAAAAAATACGATAATTATAACTATTAAAGGTAAAACGCTTATCATTGTATGTCTGGCAATATTTCCAGATGGAAAAAGCCAGAAAAAAACTGGCAAGGCTGCCCAGGAAAAGACAAAACTTAAAATATTGATTCTTTTCCTAAAAAGATAAAAGATAATAACAATAATCCCAAGAAGGGAAGTTAACACCCCTGTTCCAAAAACTACAGGCTTTACCTGCCATTTAATGTAGAAACTCGGTGTATGTTTATAATCATTGAAATGTCTAAACCAATCCAAAAAATTTGCTATTGACGTGGAACTTCCGCTAATTGGGCCAATTATGCTTTGTCTTAGTAACAGGAAAGAAATTAAAGACAATATGAGAAAAAGGATGGAAAGGATAATCTTCTTTTTTTCTTTTACTTCTTTCATATAGGGGAGACACAAGTACAGTCCGCAACCCAAAACAATATCAGACCTGAACAAAAAAGCTATCACTAAAGCTATGGAAGATAATACCAGCCACAGGTATCTCGATACTGTAAGATTATCATCAAGCCATGCAAGATAGAAACAAAGTGACACAAGAAAAAAGAAAAATGCTATCAAATGGGGAAATCCATATATAGAAGCCAGATAGAAGGATGGGGCAAAGATAAAAACCAAAAGGGAGTAAAAAGCGATGATAGGATGTACAAATATTTTTTTAATCAAAAGATAGGCAGGGATAATTGTTAGTGTTCCAAAAGTGGCATTGGTATAGTTCATTAGTGCAGGTAAGAGGGTATAATTGTTATCTAACAACCTAATAACCCAAGTCAAACACAAAACATATAAAGAAACAGTATCAACAAAGTAAAGGTTTGCTAATGTCCCTTTAGGTCCGTGGTTAATCCTATCAATAATGGAAACTGCAATTCTTGCAGAATCAGGCTCACCGAAACCTTTCAATATAAAAGGGAAGTGTGATATAATAAAAATAATTAAAAGAATAAGCAGATATAAGAGGCTTTTTCTTTCTCTACCTAAATATAGTTTAACAAAAGAAAACATTTTTCAAACCTTCCTCTTGTTCAATTTATTCAATATATTTGTCATAAACCAGCTTATTACGTCTTAGCTGCGTTCTTGATGCCATTCGATGGTATTTCCTATTTGTAACTTGTGATCGCACCTTATTAAATTTCTTCATTTTGGGCTTTGGGTTTAAGTATGCCATATTTTAAGATACAAAAAATAGCCCTTATACCATCTTTCCATGTTATTTTCTTGCCCTCTGAATAGTCTCTTCCACAGTACGAAATGCCCACCTCGTATATTCGGCATTTAAGACGCGCCAGTTTTATAGTAATTTCTATCTCAAACCCAAACCGATTTTCCTCAAGTCTAATCTTATCCAGTATATCTTTTCTAAACACCTTAAAACCGGTCTCTACATCTGTTAAATTCAAATTCGTTACCATATTGGATAAAGTAGTAATAAGTTTATTTCCAAGATAATGCCAGAAAAACAAGACCCTGTGCGGCCCGTGTCCAGCGAAACGGGAACCATACACAACGTCGGCTTTTCCATCGAGGATCGGTTTGAGTAATAAAGGATATTCAGCGGGGTCGTATTCCAAATCGGCATCCTGTACCATGACGATATCTCCGGTCGCATGTTTAATGCCGGTTTGCATCGCAGCTCCTTTGCCTTGATTAAATGGATGATGGATAATCTTATCAACTTTTCCTTTTAACTCTTTTTCGATGATTTCCCGTGTCCCATCAGTCGAAGCGTCGTCTACCACGATGATTTCCTTTGGCGTCTGAACGGCCACAACCCTTTCGACAACATGCTGTATCGTTCCGGATTCGTTAAAGACAGGAATAACAATAGAAACTTTCATTTCCGTTTCTGGCAACCAGGGTAATTATCTATAAGACCGCAAGATGATGTCTGAGTTTCTGTCGTCATTGTATTGTTTTGTTCTTAAAGTAATAAGAGTGAAGACTTAGTTTTTTTTTCAGCGTTAAGGGGAAGTAACGATGTTTTCTGCCAAAGAAAAATCCTGCAAATCTGCATCCTTCGTAAATAAAAAGATAAGGGATATGCGCCCACTTTCCCATTTTTATGAGATAACTAATCTCCCGTACCACATAAACGAATCCATCATTGACCAAACTTCTCTTCTTGTCTTCCATAATTCCGTTCAGCGAAATGCCAAGATCGAAATTTCGTTTAAAATTTTTGACAGGATTGTAATTGTGTGAATGGTAAACAGCCGCCTCTGGCTCGTAAACGATGCAATAGCCTTTTGTCAGCATCCTCTTCGCCCATTCGATATCTTCGCTGATGATTTGGTTTTCGTTGAATGGATACAACTCCCAATGGGTTTTTCTTATGGCTGAATTTACGTTTGAAAAGAATATCTCTTTGTAGCTGATTACTTTTCCCTCAGAAAGCGTCTTTCTGGTTTTTTTCTCATGATAAGCAGTTCGCAGAAAGTATTCTTCATAAGGATTGGTATTAAAAGGGATTTGCCTTCCATAGACCCCGGCGACTTTTTCATCGTCAAAATTTAAGGCCAACCGTTCTATCCAGTCATTATCCCGTGGTATTGCGTCCTGAGTAGTAAAAACGAGATACTTGCCACGAGAAATAGATGCTGCGTAATTTCTCGTCTTTCCGTGTCCGAATTCTTCTGGTGCTATTCTGAAAAGCCTAACCGCGTACCTGCTTGCTGCTTGAATTGTCCCATCGGTGGAACCTGAGTCTATGACTACCACCTCAAACTCATATTTGTCCCGATATGAGAACATCTTCTCAAGGGCTAAAGGGAATTTATCACCGCCGTTCTTTGTTGGAATTATAATGGATATATCAGGGTTTTTCATTGCTCTTTTCTCGCAAATGCTGTAATAATACCTCCTTTTTTCAGCCAGCCCTCTAAAATGGTAAGAGGAAAGGATGCCCAGGTGAGAAGCAGTATTAGCAATTTTTGAAAGAATACTGATTTCCCGTCCTTCTCAAGTGCCAATCTGATTGTTTGCGGAGTAAACTGGTAGAGGTGCTGAGGTAGGGAAAGTCCCAGCCATCTTTTCCCAAAGACTTTGAACTGATAGCTATCTATATTCGGGATTTGGATTGCCAATATTCCATCCTTTTTCAGAATCCTTCTTGCCTCAGTAAGAGTTTCAAGGGGGTTATAAAGATGTTCGAATACATGGTTAAACATAATAACGTCAAAAAAGGAGTCGTCAAAGGAAGCGGAAAAAATATCTGAATTTATCACATTTTTTAACCCAAAGGTCTTGATAGAGTAATCAACCATATCTTTCGAGGTTTCTACACCATAGACATCGTAGCCATGTTTACCGGCATGGAAAAGAAATTCTCCATTCCCTGACCCTACATCAAGCAACCTTCCGCCAGGTTCCAGGAGTTTTCTTAATGTCCTTAATTCGAAATATATAATGATATCCTTGTAATAACCTTCAATTCCGGTTTCCCTTTTTATCCAATAGCCTTCAGGATAAAATGCCTTCATTTCTGCTGGTTCGGGAGTCGGATTAAGGAATACAAGACCACATCTTCTGCATTTGGAGAGAGAGAAAACCTGATCGGTAATCCCAAGGGTATCCTTAGCCTGAAGAAAAGGCTCTGAATCACCCGTCTCGCAAATAAAGCACTTAGTTTTGATCATCATTTATTGCCATTCCTCATTTTGTTCGAATTCATAGATGCGATAATCTTCCGACTCTTGAAGCAACTTAAAAATGCCGGGGTTATCCTCTATCCAAGCCAGTTCTGGCGGAGGCGGCATAATGACAAATATCATGTCAACCTTTGCTTCTCGAATACGATTAATCCATATCGATGCCTCGACTCTTTTAAACGAGTCTAAGCCTGGGGCGTACGAAGGAAGTTCTCCCAATTGGGCAGGAGAAATATAGGCCACATGGTTCTGGAGTCGCCGTCCCATGAGGGGGTATAAATACCAGTTGAGGCCGTATCTTGCCCATCCTGCAGTAACAGCTATTGTTATTGGTCTGGAAGGATTATCTACAAGTTTCCAGACGGGAACAGCGTCCTTTGGAATGCGAAAATCAATGGTATCAATAAACCGGAGGTGGCGTGTCTTATCACGATAGAGTTGTATAAAAGACAAGGATATGGCTAAAATAATGACTGTTACGATGGAAAATGCCCATGGCTTTACTGTTTTACTACGGGAAATAGAGTAGAGGAGAGTGAGTACGAGGAAAACGGTAGCAGTGAGAAAATAATGCTCGCCATTTAGATATATAAATGAGGTAAAGATGTTATTAGTAGTAATTGCCAAGAGATCCATAATGACAAAACAGGCAAGGATGATTACCACTAATTGTTTCCATCTCGGTATTTTTACCAGGATAAACATTCCCGATATTACCATCAAGGCAAAAAAGAGCATCAAGAATCTTTGAGAGGCATCCACCCATGTCAATCTCACCGCCTTCATCCCTTTGCTCATGAACTGGGCAAATTCAGAGCAGCAAATGATACCAATAATCGACCATTGTATCCGGTTGCGGCTCCTGAAACCCAATATTAACCCTATGATTCCGCCAATTACCGTCGGCACAAATTTTGGGCCAAAGTTTGCTGGAACTCTACCAGGGAAGTCGAAAACTTTTAACCAATACCAAAGTGATTCATAAATTCCATGCCTAAGTTTTGTTTCAAGGGATAAAAGACTAACGTTCTGGAATTGAGAACCAGGAAAAACCTCCATACCATTGATGGAAAGAGGGAAAGGATAGAGAGGGGAACCGGTCTCTATCCAGTTTCGCACATACCAGGGAGCTGCTGCCGCACCGGTTACAATAAGAATGCCAATAACCATTGTCAACCACCTCTTGCTACCTATACGTTTCCTCGAAGATATATACAAGGTTATGAGACTGGAGAGTAGTAGTAACTGAAGAAAAATGACTTTGGTTCCTGCTGCTAAACTGAGGGCTGCAAAAGCCATGATACCATCGCGTGGTTGACTGCTCCGGCTATACTTGATGAGGAAGAACACGCCACAAAGTCCTTCCGCAAAACTCTGAATGTCAACGTATTGAGTGGCAACGTAAGCAAACAGGGGTGGTGAAAAGCTTACCCATGCCGATGCCAGTAAAGACTCTTCCCTATCAATGCCTAATCCCCTCGCTAATCCGTAAACCGCCAAAGCACCGAGTATAAGAAAAGGGAAATTGCCAAGACCTGTAAGCAAATCACTTCGGAATGGGACCATCAACCAACTAAAGAAGACCTCGCCATTGTTGGGGAAATGGCTAAAACTATCAAATGCATCGGGTATCAGGAGACGTGTATAGCCACCATTTTGAACCCATAGGCCAGCCAGTGTCATATGATAGATGAGACAATCCCCTCTAACCGGAGGCATCATAATTCCACGGGTTGCTTGTAAAAGCACGATAAAAAATACTGCCAGGAAAAGCACGGCGCTTCGTCCCCTGATATAGGGGAGAATAAATGCATGCGCCTCAGTAAGCTCCTGGCGAAGCGAGGAATGCTTTCCCCAGAAAAGCCACGCAAGACCCGCAATACCTATAGACGAGATAGTCACACCTGGAATCGTAAATACATGGGTAAAGATGAGTGCTACAGACAGGATGATAACCAGCCACGCACTAACCAGGCCGAAGGCAACCCACCGGACGGACGCTGGTTCATCTTTAAAAAACCGGGATGCAACCAAATGTCCGGTATACAGTAACGACGCATTTGAAATCATCGCTACGATGCTTCCAAAAAAAGTCGAAATAAGAACGCTTACCATCTGAAAAAAAACAAAAAAGAAAAAAGGAAAGAAAAAAGAGAAAAGAGAAAAAAGGGTCACACCTTGATTAGTGATTTAATTTCTTCTAATCGTTTATTCATTTCATCTTCTTTAGACATCTTTAGATTTCATAATCGTTACTCGCCGACTTATGGAAGAATAGCCAAGACCAAACAATTTACCGATTTCTTGATTATTATACCAACCTGTACTCCATAAAAGATAGATTAATAAATCACGATTTAGCTTGTTTGAATCGCTTATCCTGGAGGATTCTAAGAAATCATTTGTATTGCATTTTAATACCTTTGCAGCTTTCTCTAGGATGGTTTTAGGGTTGGTATCTCTTAAAACTTGCCGTTTTTGCGGAATTTCAACATCTGGTTTTTCAAACAAATATTTGGACTTGATACGGTCGATAAACTTCTGTGATCCCAAAAAAAGACCGTGCCGAAAATCTTCCCATATTCTTTTCTCTTCCCAGGAATATTTTTGGGCCATTTCTCTATATGCCTTGTTCTTATCTTTTGAATCAAAATGAGAAAGAATAGGCGCTGTACGTAACCAATCGGGTGATTTTTTGTCATAGGCATACATTGGATAACTGCTCCATGGATAATCTACTAACCGTTCAACTATTCCTGCTCGCAACGGATTCCTGTGGATATAGCAAGAAAGAAGCATCAGGTATTCATCATTTTCAACAAGAAAGTTTTTGAACCGTCCTTGGAAAAGGTGTCCAATTCTTTTGTGTTTTATATTATACCGACGTGTGTATGTAGTTCCAAACCATTGCATGCTCTTAGAAATATTGGGCTTATTGGTTTTGAGGAGTAAATGATAATGGTTATTCATGAGAACATAGACATAAACTTCAACCTCAAACCTTTCCGACATTTCTCCCAAAATCTCCAGTCCAGAAATGAAACACGATCACCATCGTCAGTAAAAATATTCCTTCGCTCATTTCCTCGTGATAAGATGTGATAGTAAACCCCTTCAAATTCTATGCGCCATTGTCTTGTCATGGCAGACAAGGTAGCAAAATTGCCTCTTGTTGTCAATATTTTAATCACTAATCAAGGTATGACCCCGACCTCTTTTTAATGGACTCAATAAGTTGATTTTTCTTATAAATATTTCAATATATTTTTCCCCATGGTATCCATTGAAGCTTTATCCGATGTTTCGGCGTGGGAGGACACGCCGAAACCCCCTTGTTGATGGTTCTTGATTCGTGCGTAATACTCAACGATGTTCTCTTTCGATATCTTTAAGCCAGTTCTTTACATTCTTTGCAATAGCCAGGGCTTTATCAGCATCTTCCTTGGTAGGTTCGCCTGATGGTAACAGCCCTAAGTCAGAAGGGTACCTTGCCCTGTAAATGCTGTTGAGAAAAATTGCATCCTCAGCAATAAGGGGCGCTTTATGCCCTGCTTTTTCCACAGCATTACATAAATCAAGGATATTATGGGTGCGAGAAAATTCCGCTTCATGCTCAGTCAAAGTCGCCTTGAGAATCTTCTCGACGGCTTGTTGCGCATGATAGCATACCATCCTATAAAGAGAGAATGTAAAAAGACACTCTGCCGATCGAAGGTCTTCCATGGCGATTTTTATCCATTCCTTAGACACCCTTTTCATACAGTACCTTTCCCATTTTAAGGATATTAACCAAAAACGAAAATCTTTCATTGATAAGTATCTCGTACTCTTCTGGCGTATAAATAAATAAATCTATTCCAATTTTTGGTTTAATGAGTCTGCATACCTCCAAACATCTTTCTATAGGCCGCTTCGCAGTTTTTTTTACAATCAGTAAATCAATATCGCTCCATTCATGTATCTTTCCCTCTGCCAATGAACCAAAGAGAATTATTCTATCAGGCTCATAATCTTTTTTTATAATCTCTACAATCCGATGGATCTCTTCCTCCAACAGATTCTTCCTCTCGGCGATTGTGAATAGCTTCATAACCATTTTTCTCTTGTCTTATAATTTCCCAAGTATCCAAACTTCTTTTATATGTGTTGTTGATGCCCTCTGAAGGCTTAAATTCTCATAGCAAATATAAAAGATTTTCATAAAATTTTGTGTTTGTGGAGGACTTCTATAAGGGGTTGTAATTCTTTTCCGAGATTCATACTTTTACAGGAAGTATAAGATGTTTGAAGATGTATTTCAACCTAAATTCTGCAAAAAAGGCAAAGCCTTGTTGCAGAATTAGGTGGAAAAAGGTAGAATCTCCAAGGGAAGTAATTGTTCAGGAAAGTGACGGGGGTGATACATCTAAAAAGGAGAAGGATTTTTTTCGGGAGTATAATCAATGATGGGAAAAATGCAGCATGATAAAAATTTTATCGGACTCATTGGATTGGGTTATTGGGGAAAGAATATACTTCGGAACCTTTATGAGTTAGGTGTGCTGCACAGTGCATGCGATAATGAGGATGCTGTGATTGCAGAACACAGAAAAAAGTTTCCAGAGATAAACTACACAAATTCCGTAAAAAAAATCCTTGAGAATCCATCAATAAAAGCGGTTGCCATTGCAACCCCTGCGGTTACACACCATGAAATTGTGAAGCAGTCCCTTCTGGCAGGCAAAGATGTCTTTGTTGAGAAGCCCCTCGCTCATACAGTTCAGAAAGGAGAAGAACTGGTAGCGCTTGCCGAAGAGAGAAATAGAGTTTTAATGGTAGGGCATATCCTTCAGTATCATCCGGCAATTATAAAATTAAAAGAACTTATATCGTCTGGTGTGCTGGGTAAGATTCAATATGTTTACTCTAACAGATTGAATATTGGAAGGCTCAGAATCGAAGAGAATATCCTCTGGAGCTTTGCCCCTCATGATATTTCCATCATCCTTATGCTTCTTGAAGAAGAGCCAGTAAAAGTTACTTCAACAGGAGGGAATTATTTGAATAAGGGTATCTATGATATAACCATAACTACCCTGGAGTTTGGAAATGGAATAAAGGGGCATATTTTTGTTAGCTGGTTGCATCCCTATAAAGAGCAAAAGCTGGTTGTGGTTGGCTCTAAGGCTATGGCCGTTTTTGACGACGTAAGTGATGAGAAATTGTTTCTCTACCCGCATGAAATTGTATGGAAAGATGGAAAGATTCCTGTAGCGCAGAAGGCGGATTATCAAATCATTCCCTTTGATAAAGGAGAACCACTGAAGGAGGAGTTGAGGCATTTTATCGAATGTATTCAAAAAAGGGAAAACCCTAAAACTAATGGCGTTGAGGGGTTGAAGGTATTAAAAATTCTTGAAGAAGCCGAGAAATGTCTTAGCGCTTCATCTCGAATTTCTCAGTCATCAACTATTACCACCCCCGGCTTACGTTTTTATATTCACGAAAGCGCTTTTGTAGATGCTCATGCGGAAATTGGAGAAGGCACAAAGATATGGCATTTCTCACATATTTTAACTGACACCAAGATAGGAAAAGATTGTATTATCGGCCAGAATGTGATGATAGGACCCGATGTTGAAATTGGTGGCAGGTGTAAAATTCAGAATAACGTGTCAGTATTTAAGGGAGTAAAACTCGAAGATGAGGTCTTTTGCGGTCCTTCCTGCGTATTTACGAATGTTTACAATCCAAGGGCTTTTATAGAAAGAAAACAAGAATTCGTTCCCACCCTTGTGAAAAGAGGAGCTACCATTGGTGCAAATGCGACGATTGTTTGTGGAGTTACAATTGGACGATACGCCATGATAGGGGCTGGCGCTACGGTAAAGTCTGATGTACCCGACTACGCTATTGTCGCAGGAGTCCCGGCAAGACAGATAGGTTGGGCATGTAAATGCGGTGTTACATTACAGTTCAATAATAAGACAGCGGTTTGTAAATATTGTGGAAACGAATATATGCTTGATAAGGAAGAATTACACATCGTACAAGAAAAGAATTAACGTCTCTTACGTCTTACCTTATCTGCGAAAGCTGAGGTTGGTTGAAACCTTGAGATTGTGTAAGGCATCCATCCATCGCAATAACAGTAAAGTAGACGTCAGGAACAATTATTTACTTTACCAAACAAGGTAAGGTCTGTTACTTCATGTATCACAACGCCTACTAATTTCCCTACCAAGTCTTGTGAACCGTTGAAGACAACGATGTGGTTTTGCCGGGTCCGTCCTGATAACCTATTTGGGTCTGATTTGCTTGCGCCTTCGACAAGTATTTGCACTTCCTTACCGATCATCTTCTTATTCTCTTCCAGGCTGATATGTTTTTGTAATTCCAGCAGCTTCATATTCCTTGCCCTTTTCGTCTCATCGGGTACATCGTCCTTCAACTCTGCCGCCTTCGTACCCGTGCGTGGTGAATACTTGAATATAAAACAGTTCTGAAAACGGATGTCTTCCATTAATTGTACCGTTTCCTGAAAATCTTCTTCCGTCTCACCAGGAAAGCCCACAATAAAATCACTGGCAACGGTAAGGTGAGGAATAAGTTCTCTTGCGTAACGAACAAACTCACGGTAATAACCTGCCGTATAACCACGACGCATCCTTTTCAAAACCTCGTCAGAGCCTGATTGAACAGGCATGTGCAGGTATTCACACACCTTTTCAAGACGGCTCATGGTACGAATGAGGTCACGAGACATGTCCGCAGGATGCGAAGTTACAAACCTGATCCTGTCAAGTCCGTCTATTTCATTTACTTCTGAAAGCAGATCCCCCAGCGTAACGTTTCCACTTAAACCCTTTCCGTAAGAATTTATATTCTGCCCTAAAAGTGTCACCTCTTTACAGCCATTCGATACGAGGGATTGCACCTCTTCTTTTATATCGGCGATTGTCCGGCTGATCTCCCGTCCACGCACATAGGGAACGATACAATAAGAACAATAGTTATCACAGCCCCGCATCACCGTAACGAATGCCTGATAAAAATTTGGCCGATAGGTTACAGCCCGCTTCACGTTAACGATTTGATCCTCATCTATGGCAAGGACGTGCGAACCATGATTTCTTATTTTTAAGAGCATCTCGGGTAATCGGGAAAACATGCGCGTTCCACAGACCAGGTCTACATGCGGCATGCGTTTGAATATAGCTTCGCCGTCTTTTTGTGCCATACATCCAAGGACTCCTACAATAACTTCAGGATGCCTCTTCTTCAGCGTTTTGAGAGCCCCCAGGTGAGAATACACCTTGTCTTCGGCATGTTTGCGTACGCTACAGGTATTGAACAGAATGACATCGGCATCGTCAACCTTATCAACAATTTTATAGCCATCTTCCTGCAGCAGCCCCAGCGAAAGCTCGGCATCGAGCTTATTCATCTGGCAGCCGAAGGTTTCAAAAAAAACGGTCTTGTATGGCTGATCTTTATGAGTAAAATTAGCAGAGTTAATCATAATACAATTTATAAATACCTATCTGTGTCAATTCTTGCTTGTAGTAAGATTTTAATTTTAACTGACGTTGTAATGTAAACCAAGTGTTTTTTGGTATCACTACTAATGAAAGATTAAAAGACGTATTTTAGCGCAAATATCAGTTAGTTTTTGATTTTACGGACGTTTTTTGTATAATGCAAATGTTTTACAGAACAACTTTTTACGTAACAAAAAGGATGGCAATTTACGCCCTCTCCTAACAACCACCGGGTAAGAAATAGTTAGATTGAGGGTGTTTTCAGGTAAAGTGATTACAAAAACAACGATAAACAACACCCGTATAATAGCCGCATGCATCATATTGTTTACGGGATGTCTCTTCCTGTTTAATACGGGGAAAAGGGATTTGTGGGCGCCTGACGAGCCCCGTT
>Ga0209212_1006067_pt1 | contig 14020 bp, 6 predicted proteins | sample RifGroC2_FD_183996 | JGI IMG/M metagenome (GOLD analysis project Ga0209212, IMG submission 183996) | Groundwater microbial communities from Rifle, Colorado, USA - Groundwater C2 (SPAdes) (version 2) | ecosystem: Environmental > Aquatic > Deep subsurface > Groundwater | place: Rifle, Colorado... | reverse complement strand
GGCGGAGAATATCTGATTGACGGGCATGATGTTTCAAAACTTTCGGATGACGAGCTTGCGGATATTCGTAACCGCAAAATCGGTTTTGTGTTCCAGTCATTTAATCTTCTCCCGCGTTCATCCGTTCTTAGAAATGTAGCCCTGCCTTTGATGTATGCGGGCGTAGAAAGAGAAAAACGCGAGGAGATTGCTGTTTCGGCCCTTAATTCCTCCGCTTTTCCGGAAAAATTTTGGCGCCATCTGCCCAATCAGCTTAGCGGAGGCATGATGCAAAGAGTCGCCATTGCGCGGGCCCTGGTTAATAATCCCTCATTGGTTTTGGCGGATGAGCCGACCGGAAATCTTGATACCAAAACCGGGGAGATCGTGCTGGATACTTTTCAGAATCTTCACGCGCGTCAGGGACGGACCATTGTATTAATTACGCACGAGCCCTATGTGGCCGAACACGCCGAACGCATCATAACTATCCGCGACGGAAATATAGTTGAAGACAATAGAAATCATAACCGCCGCACGGCAAACCATGATTATGAAGGTAATTGATATTTTTCAGGAAACATATTCGGCTTTGACGGCAAATAAAATAAGGTCCGGCCTTACTATTCTTGGAATTGTCATTGGCATCGGTTCGGTTATAGCCATGGTTTCCATCGGCCAGGGCGCGCAGGGAACAATTGAGTCAAGCATTCAGTCCATCGGCTCAAATCTTGTTTTGGTTTCTCCCGGTTTTCAAAGGGGCGGCGGTCCGGTAAGCGCGGGCCGGGGATCGGCGCAAACGCTTACCCAGGAAGACGCTGATGCCATTCAAAAAGAAATAATTCTGGCTAAGGCCGTAGCGCCTGAAATATCCCGAAGATACCAGATTACCGCCAAAGGAAAAAATACCAATACGCAGGTTGTCGGTACGGTTGGCGCATATCCGGAGGTGCGCAATATCCAGATCGATTTCGGCTCATTTATTACCGATCAGAACGTGCGGAGTTTGTCCAAGGTGGCGGTTTTGGGTCCGACCACGCGAGATGATCTTTTCGGCGAAGGCACAACTCCGGTCGGACAAACCATCCGTATCAACCGCGTTGATTTTAAGATAATCGGCATTACCAAATCAAAAGGCGGATCGGGTCCTTTGAATCAAGATAACACGGTTTTTGTTCCTTTATCGTCGGCCCAGCGATTTCTTGCGGGCGATACTTATGTGACTATCATTAGCATTCAAGCCCAAAGCCCGGACGACATGTCCGTTATTCAGCAGCAGATTACGGGCTTGTTATTATCGCGCCATAATATATCTAATCCCCAGCTTGCCGATTTCCAAGTGCTGAATCAATCGGATATTGTGGCAACCGCTTCAGCGGTTACGAATACTTTTACGATTCTTCTGGCATCAATCGCGGGCATATCCCTGGTTGTCGGCGGAATAGGGATTATGAATATGATGCTTACAACCGTAACGGAGCGGACGCGGGAAATAGGCCTGCGTAAGGCGATCGGAGCGAAACGCCGCGATATCGGCACGCAGTTTTTGACGGAAGCGGTGATGCTGACGTTTTTGGGCGGAGCGGCGGGCATAGGATTGGGTTGGGTTATGGCATTTCTGGTTTCGCAGTTTGCCGGTATCGCCACCAGCGTTTCCATTCAGTCAATTTTTCTTGCCTTCGGGGTATCCGCGGCCATTGGAATTATTTTCGGATATTACCCGGCAAGAAGAGCCGCTTCGCTCAATCCCATAGAAGCGCTTCGCTATGAATAAGATACCAATTGTCTAATAGTCATTCTGAGCGATAGCGAAGGATCTTTAGATTCTTCTGATATATCCTCAGGACGCTTGTTAAAATGAATAAAACATTATTATTGAGTATTATGGCTGTTGTGGTTGTGGTCGGCGGAGGCGCGTTTTACGGAGGTATGAAATATGCCCAGAGCAGAAATCCCCGTGGACAATTCTCTCGCGCGGATTTACAAAATCTTTCTTCTGAAGAACGCCAACAGCGGCTTCAGGAACTTGGTGTAAATGGCGGAGCTGGATTTCGCGGCGGAGCGGGCGGCGGCCAAAGGGGCGGAGGTGGATTTACCTCCGGAGAAATCATCTCCAAAGACGACAAGTCAGTTACCATCAAGCTCCGAGACGGCGGCTCGAAGATTATATTTTTCTCCGATTCTACGGAAATTTCAAAGTCGGCTGAAGGAACTTCAAGCGATCTTGAGGTCGGTAAAAGTATAACGGTAAACGGCGTCGCCAATTCCGACGGAAGCGTAACCGCCGAGACGATTCAGCTGTGAAATTAAGATAAATAAGTATATTAATGCCGGCGCTTTCCATTTTAATTCTATCGCTCTATAATTAGGTAATGGCGCATGAACACATAAAGCATCATATTTCAAGCAAACACTGTAGCCGGTGCGGGGGAGAAGGCGAGGGTATGAAATGCCCGAAATGCGGCAAGTCCTCGGGCCATTATGACCCGTTTCATTGGAAAGAATGCCCGGGAGGAGGAAAATTGCGGGTAAAATGCAAAAAATGCGGGGAGGCGGAAAATAACTGCAAATGTTGATTAGAATATTTCTGTGGATAGCGTATCGTACAAAGCCGCCGGATTTGGAGTAGAATGGAAAGTGCTGTTATGGAGGAGCTAAATTTATCATTAACACAACCGCCTGATTTTTCTGCCGAGTCCGTCTCGTCCGGCAGTTTTCCGAAAAATATCAAAAGATGGGAGATATTCGCCGGTCTGGCCGCCCTCTTGGCTGTGGGCGGTATTTTAATTTATTTTGGCGTGCCCTCTCGAAATCTTCTGCCCAGGCGTGAATATAGCCAGACCTTTATTTTAGTCCAGGATAAAATTTCGCAAAGCGCCGCTATTGCAATCAGTTTGCCAACCGGCATTTTCATCAGCACGGCTGAGGCCAAGGATAAAATTTCCTTTGAGCCGGATCTTAAGGGGGAGTGGATATACGGGGAAGATGACCGGGAATTGATATTCCATCCCAAGTCAAAGTTGGAACTGGGAAAATATTATACTGTGGCTTTGGAGGATGGAGAAGCCAAGATGCAGAAAGATTTCTACGTGGATGAAGATCCAAGAGTGATTTCTGTATTTCCGCGCTCGGATTCCGAGGCTCCGGAAAAATCCGCTGTAACCATAGTATTTAACCGGCCCATGGTTCCTCTTACCACCCTGGATGTTCTTTCGGAAAAAGACATTCCGATTGAGATTTCCCCTGCGACCCCCGGCAAATTTAAATGGATTACCACGAGAAATTTGCAATTCATTCCGGAGAAGCGCCTGTTCCGGTCAACCAGCTATACCATAAAGGTAAAAGACGGATTCGTATCCATGGACGGTTTGGCTGTTCCCGGATTTGCGCATAAATTTACTACACGTCCTTTAAGATATGAAGGGGATAGAATCCATCATGATGGCGTGACGCTTTATAGCGAGCCGATACGCCTCCGTTTTAACCAGCCGGCGGATTTGGAAAGAACTGGGCCGGCAATCAGGGTTGTAAAGACCAAAAACAACGAGAATGTTCCGCTTCTAATAGAATATGGCCACCGTCGCGTATATGATAAGTCCTCGCAAAAAACAAATGAATTTCTGGATAAATCCGTACTTGAAATTTATGGAGCTGCCGATCGTCATGGAAGAAAAAAATTCTGGGATTTTGACACGGCTTATCAGATTACTATTGCTCGCGCATTTCCCGGCGAAGGGGACATTGATTTGACCGAAACCCGGACCGCGGTTTTTCAGGTGCCGGAAATCATTGCCGGAATGGAAGCCGATTCACCCCGTTCAAAATATGTTGAGCCGGGACTTTTTGATCCGGAAGGAAAACTATGGGTGAATTTCCACGAGGAGATTGATAAAGATAATTCAAGCATTAAGGCGGAAAATCTCCAGGAAATAGGATACGGAGAAAAGTGCCGTACAGATGAAGAGGGAAATGAAATACGTTTGGGTAACGAATGTGAGAAAGAACCGAACAAAAATAAACTCTATCTTAAATTCAGTTCGGACGGCTTGGGGAGATCACAAGAGATTTCCGTTGAATTTCGAAAAATTTTCAACACCTCTGGACTTCAACTCAATGCCGAAACCATGATCAAAACCATTACGACTTATCCGGAATTGCGTATTATCCGCACGGTTCCGGCTGGCGGCAGTCAGGCGGGAAAATTGACTGAACTTAAAATTTGCGCCACAAATCCTTTGACGCCGGCCACCGAAGACAATTTTTATGATCAAGTAAAATCAAATATCAGCGTTGGCAAATGGAATTGGCATGATCCCTTTCGCATCGGAGCGGGTTTTAGGGATACGCCTTGCGCCCCGGGAGAGTTTGAAAACACCCTTCGTTACGGCCTGATCCCGGAAAGTTTTTATAGCCTAGCCCTGAATGTCAGGGATGATTTTGGACAGGCGGCCGAGAACAAGTTTGAATTTACGAGCGAGAAAATTCCGCAGATTTATCGCAGATTTAATCATCTGCAAAAGATGTACAATGTTACATCCCCCGAGCGCACTAAACTTACTTATGCGGTTGAAAATCTGGAATACGTGAATCTGCATATTTGCCAGACCGACGCTTTGACAATGCTGAATTATCTCGTATTCGATAATCGGCCGGAGGCAACCACTCCGGGCGAAGGCCTCCCGTGTATTAAAACCATTTCCAAGCGGATAGAACTTCCCAAGAAATACTGGACTAAAAATTATTTTCAGGTTAATTTACGGGATTTTGTAGTAAATCCCCTGGGGCATTATATTTTATCCTTCAGTCATCCGGAATATCGCGCGGAACGGTATGATTATAGAAGCCAGCGCTACATTTCCGGCGAGCCGATCTATGAGCGGACATTTATTACGGTTACAAATTTGGCGGTACAGGAAAAAAAGATTGAAAGGGAGGAGACATATGATCAATTCTCTTCGGTAACGCAGGCCGCTTTGTCTAGATCCGGCGGAAACCTTTATTGGGTAACTCAATTCGGAAGTCTTGATCCGGTCTTTGGGGCGCGGGTGGATGTTTATAAAGAAGGCAGGGAGCGTGCGATGTCCGGGTTTACCGATACAAACGGCGTGGCCAGAACCAATGCGGTTTCCAATTCCTTGGCGGCCATTGTATCCAAAGGGGACGACAGCACTCTTGTTTCGAGTGAATTCGATAAATTTCAGTGGGCATATCCGGCGCGGTCTGCTGAAAAAACCTATATATACACGGATCGCCCGATTTATCGCCCGGGACAGGAGGTTTTTATAAAAGGACTTTATCGCATTGGTTATGACGGGGATTATGAAATTTTCCGCGAAAAAAAAGCTAACCTTGAGGTGTTTAACAGCAAAAACGAATCCGTGTTCAAGGAAAATCTGGATATTAATGAATACGGGACATTCAATGCAAGTTTCCGGCTGGATATGAAAGCGCCGCTCGGCACCTATCGTATTCAGGCCCTCGGCGGAATCGCATATATAGATGTTGAAGAATATGCGCCTGCTCCTTTCAAATTTGAGATAACCAGCCCCAAGGAAGAATATATTGCAGGCGATACGCTTGCGCTTGGTTTAGATGCGAATTATTATTTTGGCGTTCCTTTGGAGGGCGGCGAGGTGCAGTATTCTATTCTGGCGCAAGATTATTATTTTGACAGGTATAACGACGGCTATTTCCAATTCGGATCCGGGTGGTACTACTCGCAAGACGCGCGATATGGGGATAAGTTCATTTTGCGCGGGAAAACAGCCTTGGATTCAAAAGGCAAGGCCAAGATCGAACAAAAAATTGATTTTGACAAGTTTTTCAGAGAGGAAGAACGGAACACAAGTAAAATCTTTGTGGTAAATATCACGATTAAAAATACGACCGGACAGTCGGTTTCCAGGCAAAAATCATTTATTGTGCACAGGGGCGAAATTTATCTCGGGGTTAATTTGCCGGACAGATATTTTGCCAGGGGTGATCCTAATAAGCTTATGATAAAGTCAGTTAATACGAAGGGAAAAGAAATTTCAGTAGGAAATATTTCGGTTGAAATTAACAAAATCAAATGGGAGTCATTCAAACGCCAGGAAGTGGATGGACGCTACTATTGGCAATCCGAGAAGAAAAAAGAATTTATCCGGCAATTTACCGTGAAGACGGATTCCAGAGGAAATTATGGTCAGGATTTAAGTTTAGACCAGGAAGGAGAGTTTGAGGTTTTGGTGTACTCAACAGACAGCCGCGGGAATAAAGTAAGCTCGCTCATGGATTTTTATGTATACGGCTCGGGACAAGTCACCATCCGTCCTACTAATAACGAAGCGCTGGATTTGGCAGTTGATAAAAATCAGGTGAATGTCGGCGAGAGCATTCCGATTGTCATAAAATCCCCGTTTGCGCGCGCCAAGGCCCTGATTACAGTTGAGCGCGGAAAGATTTTTGAATATTCCATCGTTGACGTTGACCGGAATCTTAAGGATTTCATTTTTAACGTGAAAGAGGAATATATTCCCAATGTGTATTTATCGGTGCTTCTGCTGTCTCCGCGGCCGGAAGTAAAGTATGGGCAGATTAATTTTTCGGTAAACACCAAGGAAAAGGAAATAAATATTTCCGTAAAATCCCATAAAAATCACTATCTCCCTGGGGAGGAAGTCAAATTATCGGTAGAAACAAAAGATTCCAGGAATCAGCCGGTTGAAACCGAAGTATCAATCGCCGTGGCGGATGTCAGCGTTTTGGCGCTTAAAGGAAATCCAAAGAAAAATCCGGCAGCGTTTTTCTACGCCGGACTTCCGTTAAGCGTGGTTACGGCTTCCAACGTAAAAAACATTCTTTATGAAGCGGAAATCCCGCTCGGAACCAAAGGCGGCGGCGGGCTTGAACCGGAGGATCTGGCCAAGAAAAAGAGGGGCGAATTTAAAGATACCGCATTTTGGCGCGGCGTGGTCAGAACCGGTACCGATGGCCGGGCGGAGGTCTCATTTGTTCTGCCGGATAACTTGACTACCTGGCAAACCGAGGTTTTGGGCATAACCCGTGATACCAAAGTTGGAGTAGGATATCAGGAATTTGTCGCCAGAAAAGAACTGATGGTTACTCCGCTTCGTCCGCGTTTTATAATCCCTGGAGATGAATTTATGATCGGCGCCAAAATTTTTAACCAAACCGGGGAGACGCAAAAACTCGATGTTTCGATTATAAGTCCAACCCTGGAGTTCGGCGGCGGGAATAAACGCTCGGTAAAATTGAATGCCGGGGATACGGAAACAGTTTATTTTACGGCCAAAGCCCCGGAGTTTATTCAGGATGGAGCGCATGCCTTTACGGTTTCGGCAAAAAATAATACTTATGACGATACGGTGGAGAATTCCATTGCCACTAAAAGAAATGATACTTATGAGGCGGTCTCCACCGCCTACTTTACGGCGGATCCCAAAGCCCGCGAATACGTTTTCCTTCCGGAAAATATTGTGAAAGACAAAGGCGGGGTGGAGGTAAAAACAAGCGCGACTTTAGCGGTGTTTTTGTCGGACGCGCTAAATTATCTCACGGCGTTTCCTTACGGCTGTTCGGAGCAGATTGCCAGCAAGTTAAGCTCCATTGCCATTGTCAAAAGAGGGCTTGATCTAAAAAATGTCGGCGATAAGTTTACGCTAAAAGACATAGAATTTGAGGGACAAAAATATACCATAGATGACGTGGTGGAAATCGGACTGACCAGGATTTATGCCAATCAATCGTCTGCCGGAGGATTTGCCTATTATCCGAATTTACAACCCAATTTTCATCTTACTCTGCATATAGTCAATACCCTGGAGGATTTGCGGCGCGCTGGATATTCAATTAATCAATCTATTCTGGATAGAGCGGCCCAGTATCTTTATAACCAGATTGTTTCCGATTACCGTCTGAATCAGGATAAAAATCTGGTGATACTTACCGCCTATACTATCGGACGATTGCCCGGATATCGGGCGGAAAATAATACGCTGGCCGGAAAGATCAATGAGATTATAAACGACAAAAAATTCATACGCGAAGACATCTCTAACATTGCGTTGGCTCATCTTGCCATACTTCTGACCAAAGGATATGCGGCAGCAGTTAGGAATGAAGTTTTTACGATCCTGGAAAATAGAATTACTATTGACGGTCGGGGCGCGTTCCTGGTCCAGCCCAAAAACCAATGGCTCTGGGATTATTATGAGACACCGGTGAAAGATACCGCTCTCCTGCTTAAGGCCTTGGTGGCGGACCGGAGGCAAAACCCGGTTATAGATAAGGTACTGCGCTGGATTCTTCGGTCCCGCGCTAAAGACGGCGCCTGGGGGTCAACTAACAATACAGTGTCAGTCATAGACGCGCTTACTGATTTTCTGGAATGGAAGCGGGAAACCGAATCCGAATTCATGCTCTCTCTGGATCTTAACGGCACGGAAAAAATGAAATACGTCTTTGATAAAGATACGATTCTGAATACCTTTGAAACATTTTTGCCTACTAAAGATTTTAACATCAATACGATGAATATCCTCGATTTCCGGAAAAATAATCGGAATAATCTGGCCAATACATTTTATTATGATATGCTTCTGAAATATTTCCTGCCGATTGATGTGATTCCTCCACGCGATGAGGGTTTTGCGATATCCCGCGAGTTTTATCGCCTGGATGATGAGGAAAATATCGGCCCTCTTGCCGAGGCCAAAGTGGGGGACGTGCTTAAAGGGCATCTCACGATCGTGGTTCCCAAAGATAGGAATTTTGTTTCCATTGAGGACTTTATTCCTGCCGGAATGGAAATTGTTAATTTAAAACTTGCCACGGAAGATCAATCATTGCGCGGGCCAAAGCAGGAGAACCCTTATTTCCAGGATTATTTTGACGGGGGACGCGGAGCAAAAGAGGTGGATAATACGTTTACTCAAACTTTTTATTCCCCGAGCGAAGTCGAGGGGTTACCTTATCTAAAGCCAAAAAATTATCCTTCGACAAGTTCAGGAAATAACCTTTTGGCAATTATTAAATTGTCGTTTAATAATTCATGGAGAAATTTGGCAGCCATGCTTTCTTTTAGCGGTTTCGGCATAGATGCTGAATTAGATGACGATGAATATAGTCCCAAGGAGCGAAATAAGCCGTTATTTGCGGATGCGGAAGAATCGCATGACGATCGGCTGTTTCTGTTTAAAGAACGGCTCCAGGCAGGCGTGTACGAGTTTGACTATTTTGTACGAGCATTAATCCCCGGCAAGTACCATCATTTGCCGGCGGTGGCCAGCGAAATGTATTTCCCGGAAAATTTCGGAAGAACCCGGGGAGAGTATTTCATTATCAGTAATCCTTAATAAATATGTGTATAAGTGATTTTAGGCGTTTGGTCGCCCGCGGTATAAAATAGATTTATGGATCAAGAAACCACTTCTAAAATTAAAAAATCCGGTGGAAGGATTTTAGCCATTATCGGGGCTCTTACCATTCTGGGTATAATTGGATCTATTTTTCTCGCAGGTTTAAATAATGCTAGGCAAAAGTCATCTCTACCTAGTTTTACTACTGGGAGCATAAGTAATCTGATCGGCAGTAGCGGATTTACTACACAATTTTTTGGAGCCGCGAATGAACTCATGGTTCCGTCGGGTGTTTCGTCAAAAAATACTGACGTATCCGATGGCGCGTTGACGCAAAGAAAAATCGTTAAAAACGGGTCGCTTTCACTCTTGGTTAAAAAAGCAGAAGAAGTTGCTTCGGATATTCGGGCGCTCGCAGCGCGTCTGAACGGTTTTATATCCGACTCGCGCATTTATGAGACATCGGCCGGAATAAAATCCGGAAGCGTTACTTTGCGAATTCCCGCTGATCGTTTTGACGAAGCTCTGACTGAAATTAAAAAATTAGCCGTAAAGGTGGAAAGCGAAAATATCAATGCCCAGGACGTAACCGAGCAATTTATTGATTTAGAGGCGCGGTTGCGAAATTTTAAAAGGCAGGAAGAGCAATATATAGAGATTCTTAAACGCGCTAATTCCGTTCAAGATGTACTGAGTGTTACTCAACAATTGACAAGTATCAGGGGACAGATTGAGCAGATTGAGGGCCAGCTTCAATATCTTAGCCGTCAAGTTGATATGTCGGTAATTACCGTTGCGCTTATAGCCGAGGCAGATGTGGAGGTTTTTGGAATCCGCTGGCGTCCGTTGTATGTCTTGAAACAGTCACTGCGCAGTATGTTCGGGGGACTTACCAGTTATGTAGATGCTATGATATGGTTTGTCCTATACCTGCCGGTTATAATATTATGGCTTGCAACTGGCGCGATTATTGTTATTGTCGGCTGGAAAGTAGTGAAATGGATGAAACAGAAATTTTTTTCCTCTGAAAAACTTCCGTAATTATTAACATTTTACTCTTCTCTTGAAATGCGGATCTTAATCTGCATTTCTTTTCGGGTAAGCGGATTTTCGGCCCGGATAACATAATCACCTTTCTGTTGCGGCTGCCAGGTGGTTTCTTTTCCGGCGCCCAGAAAAAAATTATCTATATACCAATTGACCGTCTCATCAGCCAGCAGGGGAATGACGGTATTTTTTTCAAGAAGCATTTGATCCCCGTCATGAGGGCGCAGGATCATTTTCCGAAAGCCGTCTTTTATTATATAGCGGATTTTTTCGTAATTATCCCCTTTAAGTCCATACTCTATGGTTCCGGATTCAGTAAATTCTTTTAGGGAATCAAAATGAAAAGGCGCTTTCTGGTTGTAGGAAGAATTTAATAAAACCTCCATAACTTCATGCCAGATTTTTCCGGCGCCGGTTTGCCCCGAAATTACCTGCATCGGGGTGTTATCGCTGTTCCCGAGCCAGACCCCTACCAGAAAATCAGGCGTATATCCGATTGTCCAGCTATCATGAAAATCGCGCGAGGTTCCGGTTTTCAGGGCATAATTATTAGAACCGAGAGTGAGATTGGATTTCATCCCGAATTGATCAACCGCGGTTTCTCTATCCGAAAGAATTTTATTAATAAGTTGGGCAAATTCTTTTTTAGTAACAAGTTTTTCTTCAGAGATTTCCGGACCCATCGGAGTTGCCAGAAATCCTGGCGTATCCAGGACTATTTTAAACGGTTTTAAGATCCCTTCGTTCGGAAAAATGGTGAAATAGTGCGCAAGCGTTAGAAGATCCATTTCCAGAGCCCCTAAAGCAATTCCGAGTTCATAATTTTCCAGGGGCTGGATGGATTTGAAGCCCAGAGAATTTCTAAAAAAGTCATACATTTCTTCAAGCCCTGTAAACTCAAGAACTTTTACGCTTGGCACATTCAAACTATTGGAAAGAGCTTGATGAAGGGTTACGGTGCCCCGGTATTCGCCGTCATAATTTTTCGGATAAAATGCAAATCCGGTTCCGATCCGGTATGCGTATTCCTGATCCTCCACCAAGGAATAAGGGCGGGCTCCTTTGGCAAACGCATTGAGGTAGATGAAGGGTTTGGCGGTAGATCCGATGGGCCGCGCCCGCAGTGCCATGTTAATTTGGGCTCCTTCGGCAGGAGAATTTGGATCCGGAGATCCTACGATTGAAAGCAATTCATTCTCGGGAAGTTTGATTACGACAACTGCTCCGTTATCAACATTGGCAAATGACGCAAGGTTTAAATTCCAGGCGAGTATTTCACGGATTGTTTCCGTGAGCGTGCTGTCAATCGTGAGTTCACAGTAAGCGGCGCAGTCAATTCCCAGGGCATTTATTTCAAAAGACGCTGTGTCTTTTCGGGGATTGGCTGTATTTTTGGCTCTTTCAGTCCCGGATGATTTTTTGTCAAAGTTAATTCCCAAAACACCCGCTAAATAGGGCAAGATTTTTTTGTTTTGCAAGCTTCCCGGATAGCGGCCGGAGGGGTAATTTAGCGCCGCCAGGAGTTCAAGAATTTCTTGATCAGTCAGCGATTCTGGGTCTTTAGCGAAATAAAATAAACTTGCCTCTTCCAGGCCCTGGGCCTGGTTCCCGAAATACGCCGAATTTATATACATGCGGAGAATCTCCTTTTTGGACGCATGAAGCTCGAGCGATAAGGCATAAATCGATTCTATGATTTTATTTTTAAGTGAGCGCCGATTCTCATCGCCCAGAAGAATTTTTACCAGTTGCTGGGAGATTGTGCTTGATCCGCGGAGTTTCCCTGCGGTGAAAAAGGACACCATGTCGCGCAATAGGCTGAAGGGATTCATGCCCGGATGATAATAGAAAAATCTATCCTCCTTTTTTAGCAAAAGGTCTTTAAATTTTTCCGGCACATCCTCGTTTTTCTTTGCGTAATAACCTTTGGCGTTGGGTTTGAGTTCAATAATTTTTCCATTTCTATCTTTAACTACAGGGGATTCTAACTGTCTATAAATGGTTTTAAGATGATTTGCCGGCGGATAAGTAAAAAGATAAACGCCGGCCAGGATAATCAGTATCGCGGACGCGATGGCGCGGCTTTGTTTTTGCCGCAATCTTGTTATAAAATCCGGAACCGGAGTTTGCATATTTTTAGAATACCATGGTGTAAACTTTTTAAGAACCTAAATTTTTATGGAAGAATCAACCCCCCAAATAGCCGTAGGGCTGTTTTTGGGCTTGATTTGACTTCGCCTGCACGCGAGCATATTATTAGGATAATGAAGATTTTCTTAGCGACATTAATCATTTTAAGCGTAATCGGCATTGCCGGTGCCGGGGTATTGGCTATGTATCATGGTTCGGGCCATAGCGACTGTATTGCCATTGCCGCCAAAAGGATTGATTGCCCGCAGGATTTAGGAGTGCTTGGTTCTTTGAATTTCCACATAGATATTTTTAAAAGTCTTTCAACCGCAACTTTTGTAGAGAGTGCGCTTATTAGTTCACTAACCGCGCTTTGGGCGATTATTCTGGTATTCTGGTTTTACTGGAGGAAGGGATTTAAGTTTGATCCGATGTTAATTGGAATTTTCTCTAACTATGGATTATCCATGCCAGCTGTTCCGTTTCAATATAAATTTATACATTGGCTGACATTGCATGAAAATAGTCCCTCTGTTTTTTAAGGCGTGGATGTAAATCCATTTGTCGAATGGGTTTTATGTCGCGCGTCTTTGCAAACCCTTTTGAATAGGGATTTTTTATTATTTTTTTAATTTCTATCAATATTATGGGCAAAAAAACAATAATTATAAGCGCGGCGGCAATTATTATCGGCGGATTTCTTCTTTTCACCGCGGGGGGGAAACGTCCTGATATAAATTTAGCCACAACTCGTGATATAAATTCTACGGGGAGATTGGTTTTCAAAGACGCGGCGGGTAAAAAAGCCCCTGATTTTACGCTGGAAGGTCTTGACGGAAAAACAGTTAAATTAAACGATTACCTCGGTAAAAATGTAGTGCTTTTCTTTAATGAGGGGGCAATGTGTTACCCGGCCTGCTGGGATCAGATAGCGGAGCTTGGCAACGATTCCAGATTTGATACCGAAAACATAGTTGCTTTTTCAATAGTCGTGGATTCTAAAAAACAATGGCTTGATATTGTAAGCAGGTCTACGAATTTGACGAAATCCAAAATTCTTTTTGACGCCGCGCGTTCCGTATCTCAATCCTACGACGTGCTGTATCTGGAATCCTCCATGCACCCGGGCGGTTTTCCGGGACACACCTATTTCGTTATTGATAAAAATGGAATAATCAGATTTACGCTTGACGACCCGAATATGGCTTTAGCCAATGATAAGTTGCTTAAGGAAATAGAGAAGATTCAATAATCATGGAAACATTAATCATCGCATCGCTTATAACCGCGTTTATCGCCGGAATAGCGGCGTTGTTTGCGCCTTGCTGTATCACCGTTTTACTGCCTTCATATTTGGGTTCTATTTTCAGGGAAAAGCGGAAGGTATTCCTGATGACGTCCGTATTTTTCTTAGGACTTCTTGCGGTGTTTTTGCCGCTGGGCATGGGGGCGGCCGGTCTGGGAAAGCTGTTTAGCAAGTATCATGACCCGATATTTATTGTCGG
>Ga0209212_1006064_pt1 | contig 14021 bp, 10 predicted proteins | sample RifGroC2_FD_183996 | JGI IMG/M metagenome (GOLD analysis project Ga0209212, IMG submission 183996) | Groundwater microbial communities from Rifle, Colorado, USA - Groundwater C2 (SPAdes) (version 2) | ecosystem: Environmental > Aquatic > Deep subsurface > Groundwater | place: Rifle, Colorado... | reverse complement strand
CGCAAACCGTTTCTGATGTCGGAGTTCATGGCAGCCGCCAGTGAACTGCTTGGCCTGCACCAGCCAGAAAGCGCGCAGTCGCAGGCTGGACCCGCAGCCGAAGAACCACCTGCTCCGGCAATCGACCTTTCCGGGGTGTTGCAGCGCGTGAGGAAGGGTCTGGGAGCGGCGCTGGTGCTGCTGGCCGATGAGCGCGGCAGAGTAGTCGCCCAGACCGGCGAACGAACGGACTTCGAGTTCGAAAAACAGTGGGCGCCCGCCGTGCTGGCTGCCCTGAGCGCGGCGCAAAAAGCGTCCCGCCTGGTGACCAGCGGCATCCCCCAGGGTGCGCTGGTGCTGCGCGGCAATGAGCTGCAACTGATTCTGGCTCCTGTGGGTGATTATGCATTCGTGATTGTGCTTGGTCCGGATGCCAGGATGTTGCGCTCCGCTCTGGCTTTGGAGGAAGCCCTCACCGCCCAGGCGCAACTGGTGCGCATTCTGGACGGGATGGGCGTTGACTTCCGCGCCGTGACCGCTATCTCGGCTCCGCCGGCAGAGGTCACCCCGCCGCCTGCAGCCAAGCCCCCGGTCAAATCGCCCGCAGTCGTGAAACCAGCCGCAGCCGCAGATATCCCCAGCAAGCCGCTGCATAAGGCGGCTAAACCCGCGGCTGAGAAGAAATCGGAGCTCTCCGCTGAACCCGGGGAAGCACCGCCGCCGGAAGCACCGCCCGCGCCGGGCCTGGCGCCGGTCGATAAACCGGTCGGGCCATTTACCGATTATTCTGAAGCCGCGCTCGAAGGCCTGGGCGAGGTGTTTGAAAAACCTGAGCAGGCTGTCGACCCGCAAAAGGCCGATGAATTTTGGGAGCAAGGGCTGGCAGACATGACCGGCGCGGTTGAATCTCCGGATGGATTGACCTACGACCAGGCCCACCAGTTGGGCTTAACCCCTGATCCGAATTAACTCTCATTTGAAAGCGCATCCTGGCATGGGCAGACTAAAGTACCTTATTTTCGCCGCGAGCGGGGCAATATTGTTAATAACGGTCGGCGTTGGCCTGGCGTTACCGCGGCCGGCGGCAGCCCAGGGGGTTACCCCACCGCAAGGGGAGCGGGTTGACCGTCAGGTGCTGGAAACGCTCGCAGCGACCGGCAGCGCTGATTTTGTGATCGAAATGGCCGAGCAGGCCGACTTAAGCGCCGCCTACGCGATCAGCGATTGGAATGAACGCGGCCAGTACGTGGTGGATACCCTGAAAGCCACCGCCGAACGCAGCCAGAAGGATGCCATCGGCCAGCTAAACCGCCAGGGAGCGCGTTTCACCTCTTATTTCGTCAGCAATGTGATTGTGGTGCGGGGCGGCAACCAGCACGCCCTGGATGCCGTTCAAAACCTGCCCGGGGTGGCGCGCGTGCGCGCGCCGGTGGTAGTGCGGCTCGAGCCGGTCGAAGAGCTGCTGAGGCGGGCGGTGGAGATCAAATTGCCGCAGGCGATATTGGCGGGCACGCCCACCTGGGGGCTGACGGATACAAAGGCGCCGGATTTTTGGTCTGCCTTTGGCAGTCAGGGGCAGGGGATTATCGTCGCCAATATCGATTCGGGCGTGCAGTACGATCACCCGGCGCTGGCAGGAGCTTACCGTTGCGCAGGTGGGGTGGCTATTCCTTATACTGCTTGTTGGAAAGATGCCACAACCACTCCCAGTAGTACTGCACCATACGATGATAATGGCCACGGCACCCATACCATGGGCACGATGGTTGGAACGGACCAACTCGTCTCCATATCCAGTGTGGGAATGGCACCCGGTGCCAAATGGATTGCCTGCAAAGCTTTTACGGGCGCTGGTAGCGGCGATGACCTCGACATTATTGATTGTGCGCAATGGCTGTTAGCCCCCGGGGGGAGTGCCGCCAACCGGCCGCATGTGATTAACAACTCCTGGGGAGGTGAAACGACCGCCTCGGAATCATGGTTCAGGCCGTATGTGCAGGCCTGGCGGGCTGCCGGGATGTTTCCGGTCTTTTCCGCAGGAAATAAAGGTAGTGGTTGTACTACATTGGGTTCCCCGGCGGATTACCCGGAAGGGTTTGCCGTTGCAGCCCATGATAGCAGCCGTAATATCGCTTCGTTTTCCAGCAGAGGCCCGATTACTTTGGGCGTGATGCCTTATACCAAACCCAATCTTTCAGCACCCGGAGTGACAATCCTGTCATCATATGTTAATTACGATTTTATAAATAACACTTATACAAATACATGGGCTGAACTTTCTGGTACTTCCATGTCCGCGCCGCATGTCTCCGGGGCGGTGGCGCTGCTGTGGTCGTGCAACCCCGGTCTGGTTGGCCAGGTTGACCAGACTTTTCAACTGCTGCAAAACAGTGCGGGAATAACTCCAGCAGGGTCCTGCGGCGCACCGGATTCTGGCGGCGGCAATTACACCTATGGCTATGGCTATTTGAATGTCTTCCAGGCCGGAGTGGGGGTGTGCAGCGATTGGCACAAGACTTTTTTACCGTTGGTCATGAAAAACTATGGTGGTAGTGTTCCGCCTAACCCTGTACAAAACGGTGGTTTCGAATCGGGGCAAGTTGCCTGGGATGAAGTTTATACGGGAAATATTGGTTTGATTTTGAACACATCATTCGACCTACCTCTACCTCCCCATGGTGGTTCCTGGTTAACCTGGTTGGGTGGTGTGTATGATGAAGTGTCATCCATTTCACAAAGTGTTACCATACCCGTTGGAAGAAGCATCCTCCACTATTGGTTCGCCAGCGGTTCTGAGGACGTGTGTGAGTACGACGAATTTAGTATTTCTGCAGGGGGCAACCAGCTCGTTTCCGAATGGATTTGTTCAACGAATGAAGCAAACAATTGGATACATCGAACCTTGGATCTGACAGCCTATGCAGGAACGACACAGACTATCAGGTTCATGGTTAGCACAGATGGGTCATTAAATAGCAATGTTTTCCTGGACGACATCTCGTTTGAGACCACGACTGCGCTGTCCGGCAGCGCTGTGAACGGATCTCCAGTTCCTCTTCCGGTAGACGGGTCCGCCTCGGAGCGGCTCAAGACCAGCAAGCAGGATTAGCCGCCGTCTGTTCCTGTAGGGGAGCGCATCGCGCTCCCGTATCCCCCTACGTCAAAACCGGGTGAGAAACTCCTCGCCCCAGGTTTTTTACAGCCGCTCAGAAGGCAAAGACCGGCTTCTCGAACCTGCTCTGATTTATTAATCCCGTCAAATTCGACGGGATTGGCATCAACCATCGACCAGGCGGTTATGAACCGCGCGTACATTCGATAGGATAGGTTGCTCCATCGTGCATTGCACCTTGCTGGTGCATTGCACGTGCCTTTGATGCACTTTTTCCACTTGACTTAATAGAACATAAATCCTATAATATCACTATCCCGTACTTTAACAACCTGCTGCCAGCTCCAACATGTACCCCGTATTCCGTCCCTGAATCTCGCAAAGGGTATTCGTTTTTGATTTTTTTACGAAACGAATACGAATAGCCTGACCCCCACCCGTGGGTACATTCGCGCCATGCCCCCCATGGCTGTGCCAAAATCCGCCCAATGTTGCCTATTCGTTTCGCGAATAATTTGAAACGAATACCCCATTTACCGCAAAAAAAGGCGGAATGACCCATGAAGGCGGACTCGCATCAAGCACGCTGTGTGTTGTAGTAGAATGGCGAATGCTTCGCCCACAACGCAAAGCGGGCGCGCATTGCGGTCTGTGCATCCCCGCCCACAGGGCGCTCTGTGAGCGAGCGAAGCGAGAGGGACTGCGCGCCCCTACCGGTACAAGGTGGGTTTCAAACTGAGCATACCGCCCGAAAGGTACTCAGCCAGACCTTGCTGGGGCAGGTCGGGTAACCTTGTCCCATCCAGACAGCGGGCGCGCATTGCGGTCTGTGCATCCCCGCCCACAGGGCGCTCTGTGAGCGAGCGAAGCGAGAGGGACTGCGCGCCCCTACACTTCGCATACGGTTCAGGGCGCTAAACGCCCGGCAAAGATACATTTCTTAAATCACCCACAATCCGGTTAATTGCCGTCCAATTGTTCTAGCGCCGCGAATTCATGCGGGCGTAAATCCCCAACCCGATGCCTGCTAACACCACCGCGACGCCAAGAATTCCCATCAATGGGGATCGTCCGCCCTCTGAAACCGGGGTTGGCAGCGCCTGCGAGTTGAGCTGGGCGCCAAAATCCAGGGTGGAGCTATCGCCGGCTTTGAGCGCCAGCGCATAATTCATGCGGGTGGTGGGGTTGTAGCCTTCCGGTACGGCCACGCTGACGTTGTAATCGCCTTCGGGCATCTCGGGGAAGCAGGTTGGCTCGTCGAAACTGGCGCTGGACTGCCCGGAGAGCGACACGCGCCCCAGCCGGTCGGTGATGCTGACCGCCCCGCCAGCAATGGCCGCCTCACCTTCCTCCGCCACCGCGTTGCCGTTGACGTCGTTGAACAAGATCACGCACACTTCGCCGTTGCCGCGGAACGGCGTTGGCGAAGGCAGCGCGGAGGTTTCTGTCGGCGCCGGGCCGGATGAGGTGGCTTGCGGCGCGACTGTGGCAATCAGCAAAATCCGGTCGGGGTTGAGCACGCATTCCTCGCTCAAATCGTTGAGCGTGCGCAACTGGTCGAGTGAAATATTATTGAGCAGCGAGACGCTGATGCAGGTGTCGCCGGCTTTGACTTTGTAGATAATCTGCCCCTCAGCGTTGGGAGTCGGCGTATTGTAGAAAGCCTGTGCCTGCGGGCTGGCCTTGACGGGGCCAGTCAACAGCAGCGCTGTCAGCGATATGAGGCTTAACAGTCCGATGAGCATCCAGCGTGATTTGTTCATGCAGCCTACCTTGGAAAGGATTATATCATCACTTTATTTTCAGCCTTTGAGACCGGCCGGTCAGCGGTGCAGGGCGATCATCCCAGGCTGAAAAAGGCATGACATCCATCCTGATTTTGGCTCTGGTTATCACTCCAGCCCGGTTAGCCATTTATAACCGTACCGTCCGGGTTGTATAATCATTTTGTATGCGTATAATTTATTTCAATCTTTCTCAAAACATCAGCGGAGGTGTTTATGCCTCTTGACATCGTCATTGGCACGCAGTGGGGGGACGAGGGCAAAGGTCGGATTGTCGATCTGCTGGCAGCTCAGGCAGATATTGTGGCGCGCTTCAACGGCGGCGACAATGCCGGGCATACCGTCACGGTTGGTAATCACACCTTTAAACTGCACCTGATCCCTTCCGGCATCATTCACCCGCATACCGTTGGGGTGCTGGGCAATGGTATGGTGATCAACCCCTCCAGCTTTCTCAGCGAAGTGGAAATGCTGCAAAATGCCGGCGTCCAGGTGGGACCCGACCGGCTGCGCATCTCCTTTGCCGCCCACCTGATCACCCCGGCGCACCGCGCCATGGATCTGGCCCAGGAAACGGCCCGAGGTTCGGGTAACCTTGGGACCACCGGACGCGGCATTGGCCCGGCTTATACCGGCAAGGTCTCGCGTAACGGGCTGCGGATTGAAGACATGCTCAACCCGGTGACTTTCATGAAAAAGGTGCAGGCGCATGTCGAGGAGGTCAACCAAATTCTGGTGGGCCTGTACCACACCGAACCGCTCGACCCGCGCGCTGTGGCCCGCGAATACACCAACTGCGCCCACCATATCATTCCATACATCAGCGATACCGGTCTGCTCCTCCATCAGGCGCTGCAAAACGGCCAGCGTGTGCTGGCTGAAGGCGCGCAGGGCACGCTGCTGGACATCGATCACGGCACTTATCCTTACGTGACCAGCTCATCGGCGGTGGCGCCGGCTGTCTATACCGGACTGGGTATCGGCATCACGCCGGTGGACCGGGTAGTCGGGGTGACCAAGGCCTTCCAGACGCGCGTCGGCAGCGGCCCGTTCCCGACCGAGGTGTTTGGCAAGACCGCCGAACGGCTGCGCGGCACCGGTAAAAACCCCTGGGACGAATTTGGCACCACCACCGGGCGTCCGCGCCGGGTAGGCTGGTTGGACGGCGTGCTGCTGCGCTACGCGCTGCGCGTCAACGGCGTGACCGAATTAATGATGACGAAAATGGATGTTCTCAGCGGGCTGACCACACTGCGGTTGTCCGTCGGCTATAAAGCAGGCGATGAGGCTTATCAAGAATTACCGCTAGGCCCGGCCAACCTGTCGCCGTTTGAACCGGTTTACGAAGAATTACCGGGTTGGGAAGAAGACGTCACAGCAGTGCGCCGCTGGACGGATTTGCCGCCCCAGGCGCGCGCCTACGTTCGCCGCATTGAAGATTACTGCGGCGTACCGGTCCGGCGGGTTTCGGTCGGCCCTGAACGCGATCAGGTGGTAGACGTACACAATTGAAAATTGGTCTTTTGATCCTCGGTTTGCTCTTGCTGGGGGCGGGGACTATCGCCTGCGCGCCTGCTGCCAATGCGACAGAAGCGCCGTTGATTTCTCCGACCAGCGCGCCAAGCGCAACGCCTACGCCGACCATCGACTGGTTCCCGGCGACGCCGACGGCCACCATGCGCCCCACGGAGCAAATTCAGCCAACCGCCACGCCAGCATTGGCGCTGGGGGCCGAATTGCTGCGCGACGACTTCAGCAACGAGGGTCAGTGGGAGACATTTCGCGAGGCTGCCGGCAGCGCCAGCTACGGCAAGGAACGCTTCACCCTGGCAGTTTCTGCCAAAGAAGGCTATCTGCTCAGTCTGCGCAGTGCGCTGGAATTAACCGATTTTTACCTTGAAATCACCGCCAGCCCAAGCTTGTGCCGTAACACCGATTCCTATGGCCTGTTTTTACGCTCCGGCGGCGAGGGTTACGGCTACCGTTGGGTGATCACCTGTGATGGACGTACCCGCCTGGAGCGTGTACGCGACTTTCAGGCTTCACTGGTCGAAGACTGGGTCGGCAGCCCGTTCATCCTGCCCGGGTCGCCGGTGACGCTGCGCCTGGGGGCCTGGATGTCCGGCGCTGAGATGCGCTTTTATGTCGAGGGGGTGGAAATCTTTCGCACGCGCGAACCGTTGTATACCGGGGGGATGCTCGGAGTGTTTGCCCGCGCCAGCGGTGAAACGCCGGTGACCGTCAGCTTTTCGAATCTGGTGGTCTATGCGATCGATCCCGCGGCGCTGCCAACCCGCACACCCTACCCGCAGACCACCGCCACGCCGGTACGCTAAAGCCGGAGGCTATATTTCGCCGCGTTCCGCTCGCTCAGAAGTGCGGTTTAAAACCAGTTTCACTGCAGCCAGCGTCAGGAACGAAAAACAAATCAGAATAAACGACAGCAGCAAGGCGGTACTCAGATCGATCTCGAAGCCGACATAGATCGCCAGCGGCATGGTCTGGGTGCGCCCGGGGAAATTACCGGCAAAGATGATGGTTGCGCCAAATTCGCCCAGTGCCCGCGCCCAGGTCATCACGCTGCCTGTCAGGATCGACAGGCGCGCCAGTGGCAGGGTGACATGCCAGAAAGTTTGCCAGCGGGTGGCACCGTCCAATGCAGCGGCTTCCAGCAGCTCGGTGCGGATGCCGCTGAACCCGATGGCTGCCGCCTTGACGAAAAACGGCGAGGCGACAAAGATTTGCGCCATAATGACCGCGGCCTGGGTGAAGGGCAGGGATATACCGAGGGCTGACAGCCAGGCGCCAAACACGCCCCGCCGCCCGAAGGCGATCAGCAGCGCCACGCCGGCAACAGCCGGGGGCAGAATGGTTGGCAAATCGACAATCGTATCGATCAGATGGACTGTGCGCGACCGGCTGCGCGCCAGCAGGTAAGCCACCGGCGTGCCAAACACCACAGTCACCAGCACACTGATGGTTGATGTGAACAGGCTGAGCTGGATAGCCTGCCGCACCTGCAGGTCCTGCACCGATTTAAAGATGTCCTGGTAGGGCACCTGCGTCAGCAGCGCAACCAGCGGCAGCACGATGAACAGGATCAACGGCATTCCCAGCAGCGGCAGGAAAGCGCGATCGAAGCGTTGCGATAATTTAGCTTCAGTTTTTACGGCAGCAGTGTCGTCCTGCATTGATCCAACCAGTCCAGCATGGCATTAATTTGGCTCAGGCGGTAAGCATCTACCACGCGTTGAAAATTCAGTGGTTCCTCACTGTGTTCCATCGTGCCCCGGATGCTTTCCTGCCAGTTTCGGCATGTGGCATATTGGGCATCGATCAATTGCCGGGTTACCGGTACGCCAGCTTGCCGCGCAAAATACAAGCGCGCCAGGAATTCCTGGCGCATTTGACGCGGGTGCTGCACCGGGCTGTTCATCCAGGCTTCAAATGCCTGCTGACCGGCGGCGGTCAATTGATATTGTTTGCGCAGGACGGCGGCAGTTCCCGGAACAGCTTCGCCGTGAAGGTAGCCCATGTTTTCCAGCTTATCGAGCAGCGCGTAAACCTGGCTCTGCTTGACGCGCCAGATCGAAGACAGCCCGTCCAGGGTACCGAGTTGTTTGTGCAGGTCGTAGCCGTGTACCGGTCCTTTGGCTGCAAGACCTAACAGGATGTATTCGGTCGAAAGCGGAGCTTGCTGGCGCGGGGACATAGGGAGACCAATCCATACTCATTAAATGAATATGGACGAAAGTATACCACGGAAACCGACCGCCGGTGCAATGCGTCAAAATCAGGTGCAAGGCACTGCCAAAGTGCCTCGCACCCAAGCCTTGCGGGTGCGTTGCTCCTGGATTTGCAGGTTGGCCAATCATCGTCCATTCGAGGAGCGATGCACCTGGTAAGCCCTCACCTAATGCTCGATGGGGCAAGGTCTCCCGACCTGCCCCATGTGAAGTGCAGACTAATCGATCAAGATCAGGTGCAACGCACTTTGCAAGTGCCTCGCACCCAAGCCTTGCGGGTGCGTTGCTCCTGGATTTGCAGGTTGGCCAATCATCATCCATTCGAGGAGCGATGCACCTGGTAAGCCCCCACCTAATGCTCGATGGGGCAAGGTCTCCCGACCTGCCCCATGTGAAGTGCAGACTAATCGATCAAGATCAGGTGCAACGCACTTTTCAAGTGTATCGCACCTCAAAAACGTCGGGTGCGTTGCTCCTGGGCTAACCAGTTGGCTAATTATCACCACTCGAGGAGCGATGCACCTGCTCTTAAGCTGTCAAAGGCAGGTGCAAGGCACTGCCAAAGTGCCTCGCACCTCAAGATGCTAGTTCTTACCCGAAGCGTTCTTCCTTCCAAACGTCGGCCTCATTGTGATACCCGGCTTCCTCCCAGAAGCCAGGCCGGTCCTGCCGCATCCACTCCAGCCCGCGCAGCCATTTGGCGCCTTTCCAGAAGTAAGGCGTAATCAAATCATCGCGCCCAGGGATGGCGCCGACAACGCCGCGCAACGGAAAACCATGGTCAGGTGTGATGGGTTCGCCGTCGTAGTGGGTGGCCATGAGAAAATTTTCTGCCAGGGCTACTTTGGCCGGAATGTTGACCGTAAAGCCGTACTCGGCATGCTGCATGACGAATTTGGCCGTAGGCAGCGGTTTAAAAATGCCTTCATCGATCAGTGTGCGCACGGAAACGCCTTCCCAGGTTGTATCGACCTTGCTCCAGCGCGTGACACAGTGAATATCCATTTGTAGCGTTGTGCGCGGCAGTTGGTTGAACTCTTTCCAGGTCAGTTCGACCGGTTTTTCGACTTCGCCCCAGATGCGAAACGTCCAGGTATCCAGGTTGACGCGCGGGACGGGGCCGTAGTGCAGCACCGGGAAGCGGTTGGTCAGGGATTGGCCGGGTGGCAGCCGGCCCTGGCTGCGCGCCTCATCCTCATCTTCTTTCCGGCGGAAGGGATTAAACATAATGTTTGCCTTTCTGGTTGTCCTCAACCAATAAGACGAATTATACCCGCGCCGGACGCCGGGTGCCACGTGCCAAGCGTAAAGAAGACGTGTCAAGTGCCAGGTGTCACCTGCCAGGCTTCGACAGGCTCAGCCATCGGGGGGAAGGCGACTCGCGAGCCGCCATCTTCATGCCCCCTGGCCCGTGACACGTGAAACGGTACCGTGCTATACTCAAAGTCACAAATCCATTGGGGAATTTTATGGCTCAGGATCCAGCTCAAACATCGCTAGAATTACTGCTCAACATCAGCCGCGAACTATCTGCCAGCCTGGATTTATCCCGGGTGCTGGAGCGCGTTTTATTTCTTTCCACCGAGTCGATTGGCGCAGAACGCGGGACGTTGATTGCCTTTAACCCCGCAGGACAGCCGGTTGAAGCTGCCATTGTCGTCAAAAATCAGTTGTTTCACCCCTCAACAGACGAAATGGCTGAAATCCTCGATCACGGGCTGGCCGGCTGGGTGCTGGCCAATCGACAGCCTGCCTTGGTCGCTGATACCTCGCAAGATGTGCGCTGGATGCGCCGGCCGGATGACGACTTGCGCGCCAGCGGACCCAAATCGGCGGTGTGCGTACCGCTGCAGGTCCTCGACCAGTTGACCGGGGTGCTGACCCTGGTGCATGCCCAGCCGCATTTCTTTACCGCGCAGCATCTGGATCTGGCACAAGCCATCGCCGGGCTGGCAGCCATGGCGGTGCGCAATGCGCACCTGTATGCTTCCGAACAGGAAGCCCAGCAACGTTATCGTGAACTGTTTGAAGACAGCATCGACCCCATCCTGTTAACCGGTTGGGACGGGCGCATTCAGTCGGCCAACCGCCAGGCCGCCCGCAGCCTGGGACGCGAACCGGATCAACTCACCGGTTTGTCGATGCTGGATTTGCACGTTGCTCCACCGGAGCGCCTGGGGCCCGATTTTGCGGCGCTAAAAAGTGGCAGCACCATTTCCTATGAATCCAACCTTCATGCCCTGGATGGTACCACCTCCCCGGTCGAAGTGCATATTCGGCAGGTTCAGTTTGGCGCCGAAACCATCTTGCAGTGGTTCCTGCGCGATATCCGAGAACGCAAGCAGTTGGATACGCTGCGGGATGACCTGATGGCCATGATTTACCACGACCTGCGCTCGCCGCTGGCCAATATCATTTCCAGCCTGGACCTTCTGAGTACCATGCTGCCGGCGGAATCAGATGCCTCCATTGATGCGGTCTTCCAGATTGCCTCCCGTTCCACCGACCGCCTTCAGCGGTTGATCAGTTCTCTGCTGGACATCTACCGGTTGGAATCAGGCCAGGCTATTGTGCGCAAAGAGGATGTGGACTGCGCCCAATTGGTGCGGGACAGCGTGGAAGTGGTCAAGTTGCTGGCGGAGAGCAAAAACCAGACACTCACCCTTACCCAGGTTGGAGACGGACCGGTCATCCAAGGCGATTATGACATGATCCGCCGGGTTTTTATCAATCTGCTCGAAAATGCGATCAAGTTTACGCCTAACGGCGGTTCGATTGAAGCCGGACTGGCCGAACAGGCTGGTTCAGCCCGCTTCTGGGTCAAAGATACCGGCCCTGGTATCCCGGAAGAGTCCCACGAGGTAATTTTTGAACGCTACAGCCGTCTGCAAACCGACCGCTACCCCAAAGGGATTGGACTGGGACTGGCATTCTGCCGGCTGGCGGTGCTGGCGCATGGTGGTAAAATCTGGGTAGAAAGTTCAGTGGGCGCGGGCAGCCGCTTTGTCTTTACTCTGCCGGCTGGCGCATAAGCCGCTTTCCAATATCCCTGCAGCAAGGACAAATTATGCAAGAAATTTCCGAGCATGTGTTCATCGAGCGCAGTTACCCTGGAGTCACGCTGGGAGCAATCAACTGGTCGCATGGGCTTATTCTAATTGACGCCCCCTTCCGCGCAGAAGACTGCCGCGCCTGGCGTACCAGTTTGTTAAACCTGGGTGGCGGGGTGGACCGGCTGCTAATCAATCTGGATGCGCACGTGGATCGCACGCTGGGCGCGCGGGCAATGGAATGTACAATCGCCGGGCATGAGCGTATGGCCGAAGTGTTCCGCAACCGTCCGGTGACCTTCAAGACGCAGGGTCCAGAGACTGGCGCTGAATGGGAGATGTACAACGGTCTGGGCAGCATTCGCTGGGCGCCCCCCGAGATCACTTTTAACACCAGCATGCAAATTCATGGGAGCGATTCGTCGCTGGTGCTGGAGTCTCATCCTGGCCCTGCCAGCGGCGCCATCTGGGCGGTTCTGCCCGGGCTCAACCTGGCATTCATTGGAGATGCGGCCGTGTTTGGCCAGCCTCCCTTCCTGGCTGCGGCTGACTTGCCGGCCTGGTTAACCACGTTGGAACTGCTGGGCTCGCCAACCTATCAAAACTATCTGCTGGTCAATGGACGGAACGGGCTGGTCACGCAGAAACATGTGCACTATATGCGCGATTTCCTCAAGGAAACGCAGGCCATGCTCAAGGAGTTGTCTGATTCCCGCGCGACCGCTTCCGATACAGCCGCGTTGGTTCCAGTTTTGTTGAAATTCTTTGAATTTACGGCAGATCGTTCCGAGCAATATACCAACCGGCTTAAATGGGGGCTGGCTCAGTGTTTTACCCGTAATTTCCGCTCTGCTGGCGAAGCAATCGAAGAATAAAGCCAAAAGGAACAACCCATGCCGTCATCTCCGTATGCCCCTCTCGTCGAAGTCACCCGCGGCCCGGTGGTCGAATCAGTTCATTCAGGCGCGTTGGCTGTAGTGGATGCGCATGGTAAATTGATTGCCAGCGCCGGCGACCCCAACCTGGTTACTTACTTGCGCTCCTCGTCCAAACCATTGCAAGTGCTGCCGTTACTGGAACGAGGAGGTGTGCAGGCGTTTAACTTGAGCGATAAAGAAATTGCGCTGATGTGCGCCTCACACTCTGGCACGGATGAGCATTATGCCACTGTGACCGCGCTGCAGGCCAAGATTGGGATCAGCGAGAGCGACCTGCTGTGCGGCGTCCATGCGCCCACCCACACCGCTACTGCTGAAGCCATGCGTCAGCGCGGCGAGGTCTTCACTGCTAACCGGCACAATTGCTCTGGCAAACACACCGGGTTTTTAGCCCATGCCGTGCTGCGTGGTGAGACCAAAGAAGATTACATCAACCCGAACCATCCCATCCAGCGAACCATTACCCAGACCTTTGCCGAGATGATCGAGTTCCCGCGCGAGAAAATAGCCATTGGCGTTGACGGCTGCTCGGCGCCGGTTTTTGCCGTCCCGCTTTTCAACGCTGCACTGGGTTTTGCCCGCCTTTGCAACCCGACCGAGCTGGCGCCCGCCCGGGCTAAAGCTTGCCAGACGATCACTCGCGCCATGACCGCATACCCGTTTATGGTGGCCGGACCGGAGCGCTTCGACACCTTGGCCATGGAAATTGGCGGCAGGCGTTTCATCTGCAAGGGCGGCGCTGAAGGTTACCAGGCGATTGGCATTCTACCCGGCGCGCTCGGTCCTGGAAGCCCGGCTCTGGGCATCACCTATAAGGTCGCTGACGGCGACGTGAACGGTCGGGCGCGTCCGGTGATCGGGGTCGAAATTCTGCGCCAACTTGGGTTGGTAACCGCGGCGGACATTGCCGGTCCGCTGGCGCATCTGGCTGCCCGCCCGGTGACGAACTGGCGCGAAATCAAAGTAGGCGAAATGCGTCCTGTATTTCACCTGGACTGGTCAGCCCTCAGCGCGTGGGTGCGAGAGGAATGAGCGATTCACCCGCCGTCGATTCCGGGGTGGCGGAGAAAGCGCTGCTTATCCACCGTCGCTTGATGGAAGTGTACGGCGCGCCAGAATGGCGCCTGCCGCTGACCGGCATCGACGAATTGGTTTCAACCATCCTGTCGCAGAATACCAATGACCGTAACCGCGACGTGGCTTTTTTTGCGCTCAAAAATGCCTTTCCGGATTGGGAGACGGTGCGCGACGCCGCCCCGCAGGCGGTGATCGAGGTTATTCGACCGGCCGGTCTGGCCAACCAGAAAGGTCCGCGCATTCAAGCGGCGCTGCAGCAGATCAGCGCGGAACGCGGCGCGCTCGACCTGACCTTTCTAAAAGAGTGGCCAGCCGAGCAGGCGCATGCCTGGGTG
>Ga0209212_1006063_pt1 | contig 14021 bp, 11 predicted proteins | sample RifGroC2_FD_183996 | JGI IMG/M metagenome (GOLD analysis project Ga0209212, IMG submission 183996) | Groundwater microbial communities from Rifle, Colorado, USA - Groundwater C2 (SPAdes) (version 2) | ecosystem: Environmental > Aquatic > Deep subsurface > Groundwater | place: Rifle, Colorado... | reverse complement strand
CTATCAGGGGGCACTGGCGGTAGCAGACTTCGCAGCGCAGCCCGCGGATCGACAGACAGCTTTCCCGGTCCACGATCACCGCCGTCCCCATGCGCGCCTTCTCCGCATCCTCCAGCTTCGGGTCCAGCGCTCCGGAGGGGCAGGCCTTGACGCAGGGGAGATCGTGGCACAGGTAGCACGGGGACTGGCGCGGGGTGATCACGGGGGTGCCGATACCCACGCCGGCCTCGCCGCCAGCCAGCTTAATCGACTGGTAGGGGCAGGCCTGGGCGCACTTGCCGCATTTGACGCAGGCGGCCAGAAAGCGCTTCTCCGCGATCGCCCCGGGGGGGCGCAGCGTGAAGCCGCGCGCGTCGGCAGGGCGCAGGTAGACCGTGCCGATCCCCGCGCCCGCCAGCACCAGGGCCAGCGGCGTCACGGCGCTACCTTTCAGGAACCGGCGCCGGGAGATGCCGGTGCTGCTACTTTCCTCACCCATCTAGGCTTTCCTCATACTGGAATTCCACTCTTCAATCACTCCTCCCCCCGGAGGGGGAGGCGGGAGGTGCGCAGGCGGCATGGCCGGAGCTCCCCCTCCCTAACCCGGCCTAGCCGGAACCAAACAGGCAGACCGTGGGGACTAACTCCCCCTCCCTTGACGGGAGGGGGCGGGGGGGGGGGGGAAGCTGCCAGGTGCAATGGATGTGGCCCCTACCCCCACCCCCTAACCCCCTCCCGCAAGGGGAGGGGGGACAAAAACAGCAATTTGTTCAACATAACAAGTAGTTGTAAAAACTTTTGCTCATGATCTGTAAAGACTGCAGCATTAAGAGAACACCCTCCCTTACGCCTTCTTCACCTTAACCGCGCACTTCTTGAAGTCCGGCTCCTTGGAGAGCGGATCGAAGGCGTCGATGCACAGCTCGTTGATCAGCTTGGTCTCGTCGAAGAAGGTGGTGAAGACGCTGCCGCGCTCCGGCGTGCTGCGCCCGTTGATCTCGGCGGGGAGCACGATGCTGCCGCGTCGCGAGGTGATGCGCACCAGGTCGCGGTTTCTGATCCCGAGCTTCTTGGCGTCCTCGGGGTGCAGCTCGATGGTGGCGCCGGAGACGGCCCGCTTGAGCTCGGGGACCCGGCCGGTCATGGTGCCGGTGTGCCAGTGCTCCAAAAGGCGCCCGGTGGAGAACCAGAACGGGTAATCCTTGTCCGGCGACTCGGCGGGGGGCTCGTAGGGGCGGAACCAGACGTTCACCTTGTTGCCCGGCGCCTTGTAGAACTTGATCCCTTCCCCCTTCTTCACGTAGGGGTCGTCCGCCTCGGTGTAGCGCCAGCGGGTCTCCTTGCCGTCCGGCTTGACCGGCCAGCGCAGACCCCTCACCTTGGTGTAGGCCTGGTAGGGGGCGAGGTCCTTGCCGTTACCGATGGTGAACTGGCGGTACTCCTCCCAGATCTCCCGGTGCATCCCCTTCTCGGAGTAGGGGAAGAGCTGCCCAAGCCCCATGCGCTTGGCGAACTGGATCAGCTGCCAGGTGTCCTCCTTGGCCTGCCCCGGGGGCTCGATCATCTTGAACCACTGCTGGGTGCGCCGCTCGGTGTTGCCGTACACCCCCTCCTTCTCGACCCAGCTGGCGGAGGGGAGGATCACGTCGGCCACCTCGGTGCTCCTGGTGGGATAGATGTCGGAGACCACGATGAACGCCTTGCGCGCCTGGGCGGCCTTGCGCACCCGGTTCAGGTTCGGCAGCGACTGGAACGGGTTGGTGCACTGGATCCAGATGCACTTGATCTCGTTTCGGTCGATGGCGCGGAACATCTCCACGGTGTGCAGCCCGACCTTGGCCGAGATCTTGTTGGGGTCGACCCCCCAGATGCCGGCGGTCTTCTTGCGGTGCGCCTCGTTCATCACGACCATGTCGGCGGGGAGCCGGTGCGCGAAGGTCCCGACTTCACGGGCGGTGCCGCAGGCCGAGGGCTGGCCGGTCAGGGAGAGCGGGTTCTCGCCCGGCCGGCAGATCTTGCCGGTCAGAAGGTGCAGGTTGTAGATCAGGTTGTTGACCCAGACCCCGCGCGAGTGCTGGTTCACCCCCATGGTCCAGAGCGAGTTCACCTTGCGGCTCTTGTCACCGTAGACCCGGGCCAGTTCCTCGATCTTTGCGGCCGGTATGCCGGACATCTTCTCGGCCCACTGCGGCGTGAACTGCTTCATCAGCTCCTTGTACTCCTCGAAGCTCAGCCCCTTGACGTCCGCGGGGGTCTCGTTGAAGGCCTCCTTGTCCTTGAGGCCGTAGGGGGCGTTCTCCTTGCCGCGCTTGAAATTGACGTGCTCCTTTATGAACCCCTCGTCGTAGAGCCTGTCGCGCAGGATGACGTGGATGATGCCGTTCAGCGCGGCCAGGTCCCCCTGGGGGCGCATCGGGATGTACTCGTCCGCCATCTTGGTGGTGCGGGTCTTGCGGGTGGCGATGTCGATCAGCTTCACCTTGGGGTGCTTGAGCTTGTTGTCGATCAGGCGCGAGAACAGCACCGGGTGGGCCTCGGCCATGTTGGCCCCCCACAGCACGTAGGTGTCACCCAGGTCGAGGTCGTCGTAGCACCCCATAGGCTCGTCCGAGCCGAAGGTGTTCATGAAGGCGACCACCGCCGAGGCCATGCAGAGCCGGGCGTTGGGCTCCAGGTTGTTGGTGCCGATCCCCCCCTTCATCAGCTTGGAGGCGGTGTACCCCTCCTGCACGGTCCACTGCCCCGAGCCGTACATGGCGACCGAGTCCGGCCCGTGCGCGGCTATGGCCTCCTTGTATTTCGACGCGATCAGGTCGAGCGCCTCGTCCCAGGTCGCCTCGACCATCTTGTTACCCTTGCGGATCAGCGGCTTGGTCAGGCGGTCCTTGCCGTAGAGCGCCTTGGACAGGAAGTACCCCTTGATGCAGTTGAGCCCCTTGTTGACCGGGCCGGCGGGGTCCCCCTTGGTGCTCACGATCTTCCCCTCCTTGACCCCGACCAGCACCGAGCATCCCACCCCGCAGTAGCGGCAGGGCGCCTTGCCCCAGGTTATCCCCGCCTCCGCCGCCTCGGCCCCTTTCGGGCGCACCACTGGAACCCCTACTGCAGCGAACGCGGCCGCAGCCGCACTGGCCTTGATAAAATCCCGCCTGGTCAATCCCATCGCATCCTCCTTGCCGATAGTGTCACAAAAAAGGAGCAGCCCTGACGGCTGCTCCGCTTAGATCTGCTCGAAATTATGATAGGCGAGCTGCACCGAGACGACCCCTGCCAGCTCCTCAAGCCCGCTCACCAGCTCCACTTCGCCATCGACGGTATCCGCCTCGACCACCGCGACTATCCTGCCGTCCGGCAGCACGCCGTGCACTTCGACCCCTTTCAACTGGGCCAGCTTGAGCGCCACACTCTCAGCGCTTGCCGGCACGCATGTCACAACGATGCCCGATACTGGCATAGCCCCCCCTTGTTCTTCCATTTAAGTTCAAAGCCTGATGAAGGCAATGCATTTCATGCTGTTGGCACTGGACCAGGCGCGCTGGCAATGCCAGAGGGCCAACCCACCAAGAGTATCACTCGGGGACGGATGGGCAATCGACAATTTCCCGGCAAGTTGCCGTAGAACCACTACCACAACTGGGAGTAGGATTGATTTGACCTAAGTCAAATTCGGGCAGAAAAATGAGCGGGAAACAGGCGGGTCAACAGAGCTTGCCGGGGGACTTGAGACGGGGTTGGCGTAAGCTGCGGCCGACAAAGAATCGGCCGCTCCCGAGCGCGGGGCGGCCGATGGACAGAAGAGCAGGCCTCCCTACCTGACCAGCAGGGGATGGGCCAGCGCGTTGTACTTCGGCCCGCCGGGGCCGCTGGTTCTGTTGTCGTCCCCGTCCTTGAAGTAGGGCTCGAAGCGCCCGGTGATCTGGTCCGGTGCGTTGGCGCTCGCGATCCTGAAATAGACGAAACCGAGGATGGCTGTCTTGCCGTTGCTGCCAAGCTGGTCGTCTTTGACCACCGGCAGTTCGACGACCCGGCCTATGAAGTTGTTCGCGATGTCCTGGAACAGCTCGCTTTTCGCCCCGGGCTGGATCCAGATGGCTTCCCCCAGTTCCATGGCCGGCAGGGCAGCCGTCTCGTCCGGAGCGTGCTCCAGGGAGGCCGCCAGCAGCTTCCTCATGGTCGGGACACTATTGTCGCTCTCGGGCAGGGTGGTCCACTGGGCGAGGATGTTGTCGGCAGCGGCGGGACCGCCATAGGGGAGCTTGATCGTTTTCAGCGGGGGAGGGTTCGGCATCGGACGCTGCGCGAAATACTGGTCCACCCTGGTCTTGCCGAGGGCCACCGGAAAGATCCCCCTGGCGCTCTTGGCGTAGCCTATGGCTGCGATGGCGCTCACCGCCGGGGTAATTTCGTCGAATCCCGCCGCCTTGGCGAAGAAGGTTTTCACCGACTTGCGCATGGTGACCTGAACTGCCGGAATCTTCCGCATCAGGCAGACTTCGACTTCGCCACACTCCGCATTGGTATCGCACTCCTTGTTCTCGTTTTTCGAACAGACACCGGCAGGTGAGGTCAGCGTCCCCTCCAGCTCGTTGCCGGTCGACCGGTCCAGGTTCCAGTAGCCGGTCTTCACCACGATCTCCTGGCCGGTGAGCTTGGCGCCGGCGACTTCCCTTTCCTTGGCAAAAGTGATCGTTGACGCCGTTGCCTCGATGAAGTGCGGCTCGGGAGATGGATTGACGAGGGTGGACGAACTGGCCGGAAACATCGCGTTCGCTCCGACCAGGGCGCAGGCATCGGCGGTCGCCTGTAACTGACCCTTGACACCGTAGGCGTAACCCAGGTCTATCGCCAGGGCTACCATCCCCAGCAGGCCCATTATTCCAGCTCCGACGATGATCAGGACGGCTCCCTTTCTGTTGGTGACAGGCTGGAACAGGGCTGGGTTTTTCATCTTTGGCTCTCCTTGGGTCGATCCGGTAGCGGAGGGGCTGGGGCGCACTGATCGCCCCTCTGCGCCCCCTTCTCCCTGGGCAAGGGGACCGCGCGGCCGGAAACGGTCAGCTAGAACACCGTGATCGAGTGCAGTTCTCGGTCGTAAGACGGCAGCAGCACGCTTTTATAGGTGTAGACCACTTCAAAGATGCAGACCTCGCCGTTGGCAACCGGTACGGTGCCGGCAAGGCTGGAGGGATCATTCGTGTCGATCTTGCTGCAGGGGCCGGAGGGGTTCTTGTCCCAGGCGATCGGGTTGATGGTGCGCACGCCGTCCTTTACCTTGACCTGGATGACATACATCATCCCCTTCTTGTCCATCTCCAGGGGGTGGGCGGTTGCGGCCAGGGAGGTCATCACCGTCTGCAGGTCTGCGACGGTGCGCGGGCCGCGCAGCGCCAGGTTGGCCCCCTCCCGGCTCAGGTTGATCAGCGTGTTCTTGGTCCTCATGGCGCGCGCGACATCGTAGGTCCCCAGGGTCAGCAGCACCAGCAGCGGCAGCACCAGGGCCAGCTCGACCAAGCTCTGTCCGGAATCTTTACGCAATCGGGAAAAAAGTCGCAGTAGTCTCATTGCAACCCCCCGGGAGTGCCGATGCTATCGGTTCCCTGTCCGTTCCTGTTCACCGTTTGGCAGGCGCCAGCAATCGAAATTACAATTTGAAAATTCTAAGGCTAGGCCAGGGAATGTCAACCAAGTGGGAGGGGGGGCGAGAAACCCCTCCCCGGACGGGGAGGGGCGGTTTGAGTGGCAGACTACTGCAGGCAGCGGAACAGCCCCTGGCACCAGAGGCAGTCGCCGCAGGCCACGGTGTTGGCGTAGCAGTCCTGCTCGAAATGCTCGGTGTAGGTGTACTCGCAGGGGGCCAGGTTGCAGTTGGAGCAGATGGGATACTCCTTGCCCAGGACCTGGAGACGGTAGGAGCGGAACTCCGGACTGTTCCAGATCTCCCTGATCCCCTGCTCGGGGATCTTGCCGAACACCTTGGGTTTCACATACTTCTTCCCCTTGGTGGAGGAGTAGCAGCTGAACTGGTGCCAGAGGAAGTAGCAGTTGTGCACCCCGCCGTCCCAGGAGATGAAGGCGGCCCCCTTGTCCACGAAGTCGCAGTTCCTCTCGCTTTTGGGGGTGATGGCCGGCAGCTCGAGCTCGATGCCGCTTTCTTGCGCCGCGGCTTGCGCGTCCGCGAAGATGCGGGTCAGCTCCTCAGCCCACTCCTCGTCACGCGCCAGCAGGTTGTTCCAGTGGATGAAAATGCCGCGCTCGTGCGCCTCGTCCTTCATCTGCTGCACCAGGTCGACGATGCGCTGCTCCTCCGGGGTGCGGGCGCGCAGGTACTTGACCAGGATCTTGAAGTAGCGCCGCAGGTCGAGCCCTTCCAGGTCGGCGCGCTCCTGCCAGGTCTTGAAGAAGGCCACCGCCTCGTCGGTGTTGGGATCGTAGGCGATGCTTCCGGTGTGATGCTCCTCGTAGGGGAGCAGGTGCGACACGATGGCGAAGCTCACCCCCTTGGCCGCCGCCCAGCGCAGCGCGTCGGGAAGCTCGTGGGCGTTCTCGCGCATCACCACGAACTCCAGGCCGATGGCCAAAGAGGAGCCGGTCTGCTCCTTGGCCAGGGCCAGGGCGCGCAGCGCCTTTTCCAGGTCGGCCACTTCGCCACCTTCGCGGATCAGCCTGAAGGTCTCCGGGTTCAGGGCGTCCATGGAGAGGCAGATCCGGTCCAGGCCGGCCTGGGCCAGGGAGAGGGCGCGCGCTTGGTTCAGGAGCAGGGCGTTGCTCTGGAAGCCGACCCAGGAATCTTTGGGCATGAGCTCCTTGGCGCGGCGGATCAGCTTCTCCAGCCCGCGGTGCAAAAGCGGCTCGCCGATGCCGTTCAGGATCAGCGCATCGGCGTGGGGGAGCGCGGGCTCCAGCGCGGCGAACACCTCGGGCGTCAGGTCCCCCTCGGCTATGCAGTTCCCTTCGGTCTGCTTCACGCACATGCGGCACTTCAGGTTGCAGCGGGTGGTGGTCTCGACGAAGAGCCGGGACGGGTATTCGCGCAAGGCCGGGATAGTTTGTTCCCCGGTGGCCGAGAGTGTGGCGCCCTGTGCTGTGTCAATCGGGCAGGAGTCCTGTGTCAGTTTATAGGCTGCATTGAGAGCGGACATTGCTATTTTCCTCCTTGGGTGACTGCATGGAGAGTCGGGCAGGATAGGAAGGTAGCAATTTTTTGGCTACGAGATTATGACTCAGGTCAATTTTGTAGTTGTTTACAGTATCGTGCGGCGCGAGGGCGAATACAAAGATTCGCCCCTACCAAAGACCGGGTAATCCGGTCACCTTACCGACAGCTGTAAATATCTCATTAATGCGGCAAAATTGCCTCAACTTTCCCGGTTGTCGTGCCGAGAAGAGTCACAGCAATTTCACCAGCCGCCGGAGGTGCAGCTATGCGTTTCAAATGGGGACCGCAACTGGAGACCAACATCCCAGCACTCGATGATCATCATCGCGGGATCTTTGATTGCATCAACAACTTCTGTGACAGATGCGATCATGACGGAGGGACAGAGGAAGTCGTAACCCTTCTCGACACCCTGGACCGCTACGCCAGAAAGCATTTCGCCTACGAGGAAGGGCTGCAGAGGATCAACAAGTACCCGGGACTTGCAGTGCAGCAGGAAGCACACGCCTCTTTTCTGGCAGATCTTACCCACTTGAAAGAGACCCTGGAAAGCACCGGACCTACCAGGCAACTTGCCGTAGCCACCAAGGGGAGGCTCATTCGCTGGCTCAGTCAGCACATCAAGACCCTGGACAAGGAGTTCGTCGATTATCTTTGCGACAAGGCCGGGTAGCGGCCCTCTTGGGCGCTCTCAGGGGATCGTGTCTAAGGGGAGCTCGGTCTTGCTCAGGACGGTCCTGAGCGCGAAGGAGGACTGCACCCTGAGCACGCCGGTCAGGCCGGTGAGCTTGTTGTGCAGGCGCACGTAGTCGTTGGTATCCCTCACGATGACCCGCAGCAGGTAATCCACGTCTCCGGACATGAGATAACACTCCATCACCTCGGGGACTGTGCCGATCGCCTCCTCGAAGGCGGAGAGCTTCTCCCTCTGCTGGCCGTCCAGGGTGACCCGGACGAAGACGTTCCCCGATTTCCCTATCGCGCTCTGATCCACCAGCATGACATAGCGGTCGATGATGCCGCTTTGCTCCAGCATCCGAACCCGGCGCAGGCACGCCGACTCGGACAGCCCCACCAGCTCGGCAAGTTGCACGTTGGAGAGCCGCCCGTCCTTCTGAAGCGCCGACAGGATGGCCCGGTCGATCCTGTCGATTCCGCTCATGTCAACATTCTGCATCAATAAGACCCTCCATTGAAAGATTCTGCGAAATTGTAGTGCATACGGTGAAGTATTCGCAAGGAAAATCGTCGTTCATTTTGGTATGCTGCCACCATCAATGACTCGGGATGGATCGGCCAGGCTGGATGCCTGAGAACCTCATGGGGGGATCTCTTGCCGCCAGGGCCGCCGGGGCACAAAAAACCAGAAAGGATGGGCGCGCAATGATCGTAGGAGTTCTTAAGGAAATCAAGGTCGAGGAGAACCGGGTCAGCATGACGCCGGCAGGCGTGGAAGTGATGAAAAACCACGGACACACGGTGCTGGTGGAACAGGCCGCGGGTATCGGCAGCGGTTTCAGCGACGAGGCCTACCTCAAAGCCGGCGCCGAGCTGGTCCAGACCCCCGCCGAGATCTATCGCCGCGCCGAGATGGTCATGCACGTCAAGGAGCCGCAGGCTTCCGAGTACGACCTGATCCGCGCAGGGCAGATCCTGTTCACCTACTTCCATTTTGCCGCCGGCGAGACGCTGACCCGCGCCATCATCAAGAGCAAGGCGATCGCCATTGCCTACGAGACCATCACCGGACCGGGCAACAGCCTGCCGCTGCTCACCCCGATGAGCGAGGTGGCCGGTCGCATGGCGGCGCAGCAGGCCGCCAAGTACGCTGAGCGGGCGCAGGGGGGGCGTGGCATCCTCCTGGGCGGGGTCCCGGGCGTGCCGCCGGCGACCGTGCTGGTTCTGGGTGGCGGGGTGGTCGGCACCCACGCGGCGCAGATGGCCTGCGGCCTGGGAGCCAAGGTATATCTGCTCGACACCAGCCTGGAGCGCCTGCGCCACCTCTCCGAGACCATGCCCAAGAACTGCTTCCCGATCATGTCCTCCCCCGCCACCATACGCGAACTGGTCCAGGAGGCCGACGCCGTGATCGGCGCCGTACTGGTGGCCGGCACCAAGGCGCCCAAGCTGGTGACCCGGGACATGCTGAAGACCATGAAGCCGGGGTCGGTGCTGGTGGATGTCGCCATCGACCAGGGTGGCTGCTTCGAGACCTCGCGTCCCACCACCCACACCGAGCCGACCTACAGCGTCGACGGCGTGCTGCACTACTGCGTGGCCAACATGCCGGGCGCGGTGCCCCTGACCTCCACCATGGCGCTCACCAACGCCACGCTCCCCTACGCGGTGGCCATCGCCAACAAGGGGTGGCAGCAAGTGGCGCGGGAAAACTCGGCCATCAAGGCCGGGATCAACATCGCCGGCGGGCAGGTGACCTACCGCGGCGTGGCCGAGGCCTTTGACCTCCCCTACACCATGGTGGACGCCATACTGTAAGCCTCTACACCCCATCCCTATGCCGACCCCTCCCCTCGAAAGGGAGGGGGGTCTCAAGCCCAAGATAAAAGGGGACAGGCTACTTTTTCAAAGATAAAAGGGGACAGGCTACTTTTTCACAAGAAAAGTAGCCTGTCCCCTTTCTTGTGTCCCCTTTTCTTGTCACAACAGAAAAGTAGCCTGTCCCCTTTTCTTATCAAGGAACCTTGTCCTGAACCCGGAAGGCTTCCCTGGAGTTCCCTCCCCTTCAAGGGGAGGGTCAGGGTGGGGATGGGGTTCCTACCCGGGCTGGAATTCAACAGAGACGGACTCTGTGCATGGGTGTTAAAATGGACTAAGAAACTGTAAGGGGGTGACGTTATGGAAAATATGCGAATCACCAGCCCGGCCTTCCGCGACAACGAGGAGATCCCGGCCAGGTTCACCTGCCAGGGGGACGATGTCAATCCCGAACTGGCCATCGAGAATGTCCCTCCCGGGACCAAGTCGCTGGCGCTGCTCATGGAGGACCCTGACGCGCCGAACGGCCTCTGGGTGCACTGGGCGGTATGGAACATCAATCCCAACATGCATGTGTTGACTGAGCACGCCGAGCCGCGGGAAGCGGTAATCGGTAAAAACAGCTGGGGCCACAACCAGTACGGCGGCCCGTGCCCACCCTCGGGTACGCACCGCTACATGTTCCGGCTCTTTGCCCTCGACAGCACCCTGGATCTCCCCGGCAACGCCGGCAAGGGGCAGCTGGATCACGCCATGGAGGGGCATATCCTGGCCGAGGCGCAACTGACGGGGCGCTACGGCAAAAAGGCTGGAACGGCGTGAGCCGTGAGTCCCTGGTGAGAAAAAATGCCCTCCGGCCAAGGCTGGAGGGCATTTTTTGTGAGCATGATCTGACGCTGCAGCGAAAGTCCCTCCCTTCGAGGAAAGGGCCGGGGTGGAGGAGGGACTTTGACGGCTAGATCAGGCCGTGGGCTTAGATCAGGCCGTGGGCGACCATGGCGTTGGCAACCTTGATGAAGCCGCAGATGTTCGCGCCCAGGACATAGTTGCCGGGGTGGCCATACTCCTCGGCGGTCTCAAAGCAGCTTTGGTGGATGTTGACCATGATGTCCTCCAGCTTCTTCTCGGTGTAGTCGAAGGTCCAGGAGTCACGGCCGGCGTTTTGCTGCATCTCGAGTGCGGAAGTGGCGACCCCTCCGGCATTGGCGGCCTTGCCAGGTCCGTAGGCCGTCTTCGCTTCCACGAACAGCCTGACCCCCTCCGGGGTGGTCGGCATGTTGGCTCCTTCGCCTATGGCGATGCAACCGCTTTCCACCAGCTTCTTGGCGTCCTTGCCGTTGATCTCGTTCTGGGTGGCAGAGGGCATGGCGACCTGGCAGGGTATGTCCCAGATGTTGCCCTTTTCCACGTACTTGGCGTGCTTGTGATACTTGGAGTAGTCCTGGATGCGGCGCCGCTCTATTTCCTTGAGCTGCTTGATCAGATCCAGATCGAGGCCGCGCTCGTCGTAGATCACGCCGTTGGAGTCGGAGCAGGCCACGCACTTGCCGCCCAACTGGTGGATCTTCTCGATGGTGTAGATGGCCACGTTGCCCGAGCCTGAGACCAGGCAGGTCTTGCCGTCGAAGGAGTCCTTGCGGGCTTTGAGCATCTCGTTCACGAAGAAGGTGGCGCCGTAGCCGGTGGCCTCGGTGCGCACCAGGGAGCCGCCCCAAGTGAGACCCTTTCCTGTCAGCACCCCCGGCTCGTAACGGTTGGTGATCCGCTTGTACTGCCCGAACATGTAGCCGATCTCGCGTCCCCCCACTCCGATGTCGCCGGCCGGGACGTCGGTGTGCTCCCCCAGGTGCCGGTACAACTCGGTCATGAAGCTCTGGCAAAACCGCATAACTTCGTCATCGGACTTCCCTTTGGGGTCGAAGTCGGAGCCCCCCTTGCCGCCGCCGATCGGCATGCCGGTCAGCGAGTTCTTGAAGATCTGCTCGAAACCCAGGAACTTGATGATGCCCAGGTACACCGAGGGGTGGAACCTGAGCCCTCCCTTGTAGGGACCCAGCGAGCTGTTGAACTCCACCCGGAAGCCGCGGTTGATGTGGACTTCCCCTTTGTCGTCCTGCCAGGGCACTCGGAAGATGATCTGACGCTCCGGTTCGCAGATGCGCTGAATGATCTTGCGGTCTGCGAATTCCGGGTGCTTCACCAGCACCGGTCCAAGGCACTCCAGAACTTCGAGGACAGCCTGATGAAACTCCGTCTCGCCCGCATTGCGTCTGAGCACCTCTTGGTAGATATTGTGGATCTTCTCGTCCATCTGCGCCATGGTTCCCATCCTCCCTCTCTTGTGATTAAAATAACAGCATTCTGCTAACATTTTAGGCAGCGCTGAATCAAAATGCGCAAAAGATAAGCACAAATTGAGCCATTTGCGCAAAAAGTGTGCAAGCGACTGCCAAAAAATGTTGCAACGTTTTGATCTGTTGAGACTTTATAATATCCCCGGGGGCTGGATGGAGCACGGCAAGGGATGGTGCCGGGAAGGAGTTGAGTTTACAGAGTACTTATGAGAGGGTTGTAATTTTACACACTGGATCCTGCGTCGGGAGGGTTGAAGACCCCCCTCCCATAGAGGGAGAGGGGCGGGGGGAAACTTCTTAGGACAGCTCGCGCGGAGCGGTGACCAGCCCCAAACCGCGGTCGGCGAAATCGGTATTGGGTGCGAATACGTTGGTCCTGGCGTTGGCGAGCAGCTTGGCCGTGACCGCCATGGCGTTGGCGTTCAGGGCTGACTTGCGCAGCGCGTCCCACCACAGGGCCGCGACGCCGGCCACGTGGGGGCAGGCCATGCTGGTGCCGCTCAGCGAGCGCAGGCCGCCTCCCAGCTTGGCCGAGAGGATGCCGACACCCGGTGCGCTCACCTGCGGGAAGGTGTTGGAGAAGCTCGCCACCTGGAAGCCGCCCGACGCGCTCTGCAGCGCGCCTACGGAGATGACCCCCTCGGCCGCGGCGGGGATCGAGGCTGCGATCTCGAAATCGGGCTGGACGTCGCGCTGGCTCTCGTTGCCGGCAGCCGCCACCAAAACCGTCCCCTGGGTGAAGGCAGCCTGGCTCTGCACCACCTCCATCAGTGCGTCGAACATGCGCAGATTGCCGCGGTAAGCCTCAAGCGCGGCGGAGGTGGCCAGCTCGACCGGCCAGCCCTGGTCGGTCAGCAGCCGCACCAGTCCGGGGAAGTCGAAGCCCAGGGACATGGAGACCACATCGGCCCCCTGGGCAACCGCCCACTGGATCCCCTGGAAGATCATCTCGGAGCTGCCGCTGCCGTCGTCGCCCAGCACCTTGCCGATCAGGGCGCGCTTGACCCCCGGCGCAATGCCGATCCGGATGCCGTCCACGTCGCGACCGATGATGGTGCCGAGGCAATGGGTGCCGTGCCCCTGGCGGTCGCCATCTCCCGAGCCGGAGAAATCCTTCTGCACCAGGGTGACACCGGAGAAGGCGCGGTGCTTGGCGTCGACGCCTGTATCCAGCACACAGACTGTAACCCCCTCACCGGTGAACTGGCAGTTTTTGGCGCCGACCGCGTCGACCCCCCAGGCCTCGCTGACCCGGGACGCGATCTGGGCCTCGAAAGGCTTGATCAGTTTGGTGGGCATGCGGGGGGCAACAGCCAGCACCGACGGGTCCCGAGTCACCTCCCTGAGGGCATTTTTGTCCAGCCGCTCCATGGTGATCTGGGGTTCCACCGGAGCGGGGGCCATCCCCCTGATCCGTCGGGCCCGAATGTCGAAAGGTTCAGCGGTGCCCACACTGTTCAAATTGCGAAGAATCAGATAGTTATCCATGCGTTACCTCCGTTTGATGTGTTTCGGATGGTGCCTGGCGCCAGCGCACCGTTTAGGTTTAGCATGAATATTGGTAATTACAAATGAAGAGTTGTCAGCGTTCCCTCTCCCGCAACAGCGCAGAGATCGCGCGCCAGAGTCGGAACTTGTCAATCAGCCGGGGCTTCAGGTCCACGTGCTGCAGGCCGTAGACCAGGTAGAGCCGTGCCTGCCCGGGGGGGAGGCTTCTGGACAGTGCGATGCTCTCGGTGTAGGGGATGATGTCGTCGTCGTAGCCGTGCACCAGGATCATGCGCGCCTTGAGCCGGGTCAGGTTGTGCTGGGCCACGTTCAGGGCGGCGATCTCCCGGCGTATCGCCTCGGGGAGCTGATCCATGAGGAGAAGGGACTGGGCTGGATCGCGGTTCTCTATGAAACGGTAGAAGCGGCTCCCCTCCGGGGTGAGTTGCGCCGCGAGATCGTGCACCGGCGCGTTCTGGTCGGCGAATTTTCGCTGCGCCGCCTGCCGGAAGAGCTCCCGGTCCACCGGCTCGGAGAGGCGGTGCAGG
>Ga0209212_1006062_pt1 | contig 14021 bp, 12 predicted proteins | sample RifGroC2_FD_183996 | JGI IMG/M metagenome (GOLD analysis project Ga0209212, IMG submission 183996) | Groundwater microbial communities from Rifle, Colorado, USA - Groundwater C2 (SPAdes) (version 2) | ecosystem: Environmental > Aquatic > Deep subsurface > Groundwater | place: Rifle, Colorado... | reverse complement strand
GCTGAATTTTTGGTTGATATTCTTCCTTCCAGGCGAACCGCTGAAAAAAATCTGATTGTTAAATTCGCGACCACGGACGCGCTTTCGGGCCTTGATTATTATAAACTGAAAATTATTCCGTTAAATACGCCTTGCGAAGCTGGTAGCTGTCAGGAGTTTTTTATTGAAGCGCAAAGCCCGTATATTCCCCGGGAGCTGGAACTGGGCTCTTACGATGTGATTGTTCGGGCTTTTGACAAGGCCGGCAATTATCGCGATTCCGTGACCAATTTTAAAATAGTCAAACCGGTTTTTGAAATAATTTCCAATGAGGGCATACGCGTAAAGGACATTCTTACCGTTTCATGGATGTGGGTCTGGATTGTATCCGGAATTTTGCTTATTGTTTTGTTTTTTGCCGCCTGGAAATTGAAGAGATGGTACGACAGCATTGAACGAAAAAGAACCGGTAAAGATTTGCCTGATTTAGTAAAAGAAAAATTAGAAGAACTTAAGAAGTATAAAAATAAATACGGCAGGACCTTGGTTTTGTTGTTGATATTCGGCGGAATGATGTTTGGCGGCCATTATGTTTTGGCTGGAATAGAATTGGGGCCGCCGTTAGTTACCAATATTTCCCGCAATATATCCAACGAAGAAATATTTTATATAGGCGGCAGGACAGAGGCCGCCAACACCACGGTAATTATTTATTTCCAAAGTTTGCAGAACGGAGAGACGTTAAGCGAAACAGTCGCTTCCAACAACCGCGGCGAATGGTTTTATAGACATAATACATTTTTAACCAGCGGCGATTACTTGTTGTGGACGCAGGGCAAGCTCGGCGAAAATATGAGTCCGCCCAGTCCGCAGATTAATATGACAGTCAGACCGACGGCTTTGCAGTTTGGCGCGTCAAGAATTAGCTACGAGGTGCTATATTTGATAGTTATTGCCGCGCTAGTTTTGATTTTCTTGGGTTTGGTTGTTTATACCATATTTCATGCTCGCCGGGCGCGCAGGCATTATAAACTATTTAAAAAAGAAGTCGGAGAGGCCGAAGAGGCGATTCGCAGGGGCTTTGCCCTGCTGCGCCGCGATATTCAGGAAGAGCTGGCCATAATTAAAAAGGCGGGCATGAATAAAGAATTGTCGCATGAGGCTAAAGAAAAAGAAGCTCAACTATTAGAGGATCTGGAGAAAGTTAAGAATTATATCGGAAAAGAGGTGTTTGACATTGAGAGAATCGGGTATTTAGAGTAAGTTTTTATAAGCGCGGAGTAAAATTTGAACCTTCGGTTATTTATCAATAGCGGAAAATCTCTGATATTTTTGCTTGATAATTTCTCGCAATATTTCTTCAACGCGGCTGATACTGGCATCGTCTATCATCGAAATTGCCATCGCTTTCTTACCGACGGCTTTTAATTCGTCCAGTTTTTTATCAACCTCATCTTCATCCAACAAGTCGGCTTTGCTTAAAAAAATGTATTCGGGCTTATCCAGTAATTTTTTATTATAGGCGCCTAGTTCATTTCGAATAACCTGATAATCTTTGGCCGGTTCGGCTGACTGGGCGGAAATAAAATGGAAAAGGGTTTTAGTGCGCTCAATATGGCGTAAAAATTTAACACCCAGCCCCTTGCCACTTGATGCTCCTTCAATGAGCCCGGGAATATCGGCTAAAATTAATTCATAATAAACGCCGAGATTCGGCTCAAGGGTTGTGAAGGAATAATTAGCCACTTTGCCTTTGGCGTTGGTCAGTTGATTCAAAAAGCTCGATTTGCCGACATTTGGCAAACCGATAAAACCAACATCAGCGATTAATTTAAGCTCTAATCTTAATTCGTATTCCTCCCCCGGCAAACCCTCTTGAAATTCCGTGGGACTCGTATTAACCGATGAGCGAAATTTAAAATTACCTTTTCCGCCTCGCCCGCCTTTAACCGCCAATAGACGTTGGCTGATAGAAATAATTTCATTGTCTTTGGCGGTCGATAGATTATGCACCACTATGCCAATGGGCACCTTCAAAATTAAATCATCGCCATTTGACCCATCGTTAAGCTGATCTTTTCCCCTTTCTCCGTCTTGCGCCGCTAATTCTTTTTTATAACGAAACTGCCCAAGCGCGCCCAAATCCGACACGCCTTCAAAATAAATACTGCCGCCGTTTCCGCCACTGGCGCCCGTCGGACCAAGAGCCATCATTGTGTTATTAAACGCCACCTTGCCATCACCGCCCCGACCGGCCTTTACTTTAATTTTTACATCGTCAATCAACATGTTTATTATAATATTTCCTTTAATAATTCCTTTTTCTTCTGTTCATAATTAGAAACTAAAAAATACCAATTTACCATGCCATAGCCTGGTAAATCGACAAAATATAGAGAATGCACGCCTTTTATAAATTGAGCTGATTCTATTTTCATATATATCCAATATGGCGCCGAAAATCAGATACTCTTTTTCTTAGTATCCGTTAATATTACTTAACTATAAATAACAAAACTATTTCTTTTTGCCTTTCTTTGGCTTTTTTGTTTCTTTTCTTCTGGAATTATTCCCTTTTGCCATAACTTCCTTCTTTCCAACTATTACTTCTTTCTTTTCCTCTTTTACCGGAACAGCCGGAGTTAAGGCTTTTATAAGCCTATCAAGCTTAGTATTCAATATGTCAAACTGCTTCTTCAACCCATCATTATTCCCTTTGCTAATATTATTCTCGAGGTCAGTTCTGATGGGAGTTTTGTAACTATTAAAATTCTTTTGCGGGAATCTATCGCCCCCTCTATTATTTTCGGCTTCTTTCCTGGCTCCAAAACAAACATTACAATATACCGGCTTGTCATCAGTTGGGCGGAAAGGTACCTCGCAAGGTTTCCTACATTGAGCACATATTGCTTGATGCATGGTGACTGGACCACGATCTCTGCCGCCTGATCCACCCCAGCTTTTCCTGGGAAAATTTGGTCGGCCTCCGTCTCGTCTACCAAATCCGCCTCCATGGCCTCCGCTGAAACGATTTCCTCTACCTTGTTTAAAATCTCCCATATATTTATATATTAGCTATTATGATATAGAGTATGCATTGTTTTTATTCAAAAAGCAAAAACATTTTGCGGTGGTGATGTCCGGAAGTTTGAACCGAAAACATGGCTCAAATTCAAGGATATTGATAAAAGCATACGTGAATTACGAGCTATATTCAAGCAACACCCTCAATGGTTTGAGGTACCGAAGCCTAAATCGAACAAAGGAAAGAACGAGGTCGACTATTCAGTTACCGAAGCATCTTCTTGATCTTCCTTTAAATTCTCAAAATACTCCTTAGCCTTGAGTTGCATATAGTAGTCGCAATAGATCTTCATCGCTATGACTTCGGTGAGAGTAATCGGGTGATGCTTTTGTCGTTGAATATCCGCTTCAAGTGCTGAGCCAAGATTGAGTGTTTCCTCGAGATCTTTCATTTCTCCGATTTTCTCATACTGATTTTTAACGGCTTCTTTGAAATCGCCGGTGCCATCCCAATCGCCAAATGCTCTCATTGTAGCCTTGAGTGCCTTATAGAACTCCTCGAAAGCGTTTACCTCAAGCTGGAGGTGGATATCGGTTTTGCTGAACAGCGTGAGTCCCAAGGCATAGGCCTTGAGAAATTCCTCGAGCTTTTGCGACTCGCGCATAAAGAGGGCGACGACGTGGTATACGTTGCGCACCGCCTTGTCGTCAAGAACGAGCTTTGCTTCGTCGAAGCCAACGTGGAGACGTTTGTGTGGCGCCACGACGAGTTTTACCCCTCCCTTCGGATCCGCCTCCAGATCAACAATATCAACGTAGTAAGTCGATACATCTTTTTGTACATTCCACCAAAAGACACCGAGCGTACCGACATTGAATGAAAGCACTACGGTCTTCGCCATAAATAGGCCGTGCTCCCACACATAGCTCGTATGGAGACCTTTCGGGAGGGTGAGGTCGATGAGCATCTCTCCCTTAGTTAGTTTCGTAGCATTCTTGCGATCCGATTTATAGATTTTGATGCCGTGCACGCCCTCATTCCACTTTGCAAAAGCGTTATTGCGAATCGAATGCGACGGCGTCTGGATCCGGATCCTCATTCGGTATTTCGGCGTCTGAGCGTCTTCACCTTCCGGCTTTTTCCTCTGTAACTCCTTTTGCGTATATTCACGCATCTCGGCATCATTCTTCCGGTAGAGCTCACGTAGCCACCTAATCCACTTCTTACCGTTTTTCAACTCCTTAAACTTACTGATAGAAGCTCCGCCAAAGATCTGCTTGCGTAACTCCGGATCCTCCATAGATTTGAAGAACCACGTGAGCTCTTCTACATCAGTCGCTTCAAACTCGGTAATCTCTTTTGTCTTCTCAAGTTCGAGACGGGCACGTGTGAGCCCAATGAGCATTCTCACTTCTTTCTCATCTACGCGTTCTCCCACACCGGTAGGGTTTTTCGCATCGGTGTAGAGAGATTCGAGACGACGCTCGTGCAGAGTTGTAGCAAGGTGTTGGTTTTGCTCAATACCTTCTTTTGTGAATGCTTCGTTACGAATCATACTACCACCCCAAAGCGCCCAGAAGATCTTTTTTATATGGTCGTCCATTGCATTGATGAGATCTTCCTTGTCTGTGCCGGTTGTACCGACCGTGTAGTGTATGGTCGCCAAGATCGACTTACCAACCTCTTCCAAAGCCAAGAGCGCGAGGTGAAAACAGACGTGATCCACACCATTACCGAGCTCTCTTTCTGCAATCGACAAAAAAGCTTCCGCATTCGTGAGGCAGATTTCCCGTGTCAGCTTGAGTTGCTCGTGCTTTTCTTTGGGTGTCATATTTTTGGTGGGGATAACTTCGACTTGATTAGGTTTACATTAGGTATTATACTTTAGGTATGGGAAAGAAGTCAATCATGGGAATAGGCAGGCCATCCAAACGGCAAGCTGAAATCCTTCAATTCATCTCAAAATTCCGTGGCAGTAAGGGTTATGCCCCCTCTCTTTCAGAGATTGCAGGCAATTTTAAAGTATCCGTTCCAACAATTCATCAGCATATACATTATCTGCAACAAAAAAATTTACTCACTACAGAAAAAGGTAAAAGGCGCTCTATCCAGACATTGAACACTCAAAAAAATGGCACCGTAGAAATTCCTCTAATGGGACTTATCGCCGCAGGCGGCCCTATCGAAGCAATTAGAGATCCGCGACCGATCGAAGTGCCTAGAAATATGCTTTCAGCTGGAGCAAATTTTTACGCTTTGAAAGTTGCCGGTACAAGTATGATCGAAGACGGTATTTTTGATGGAGATATTGTTGTCGTGCAAGAACAATCCACAGTCGATGATGGCGAAAAAGCAGTCGCATATCTTCCAGACAAAGATGCAGTAACTCTGAAAAGAATCTACCATGAGAAGAACCGTATCAAACTTGTACCCGCGAATCACAAAATGAAGCCCTTCTACGAAACAAACGTAGAAATTCAAGGTAAAGTAGTAGGGGTGCTTAGGCGAGAAATTTAATAAATGGTAAAATAGGAATAGAGATATTATGAATAAAAAACAAATCAAATTTAAATTAGCAGAATTATTTTCCGGCCCCGGTGGACTTGCTCTTGGTGCAATTCGATCCTCTGCCGAAAATGAAAATACTATCTACGGCATTGAACCAGTTTGGGCAAATGATTACGATGCCGATACATGTAAAACATACGCTCGTAATATTCACAATGGAAGTGAGGAAAATGTTGTCTGCGCGCCTGTTCAGGAGATAGATTTTAAAAAAGTACCAAAGTTTGATGTGCTTGCTTTTGGATTCCCTTGCAATGACTTTAGTGTTGTTGGAGAACAAAAAGGATTTGATGGAAAATTCGGCCCTCTCTACTCTCATGGAGTCAGGGCAATAAATATACACAATCCAAAGTGGTTCATTGCGGAAAATGTCAGTGGCCTACAAAGCGCAAATGGAGGTAATGCTTTCAAGCAAATCTTAAAAGATCTTGGTTCAGCAGGAAAGGGTTACGTTCTCACGCCACATTTATATAAGTTTGAAGAATACGGAGTACCACAACAAAGACACCGAATTGTCATTATCGGTATAAGAAAAGATTTAGGTTTGAGATTCAAAGTTCCTGCTCCGACTACAAAATATAAATTTGTAAGTGCGCGCGAAGCAATAGAAAACCCGCGAATATCAAATGATGCGCAAAATCACGAACTTACCAAGCAATCTGCGGGTGTTGTCGAGCGACTAAAGCATATTCCAGCTGGAGAAAATGCTTGGTACGAGGGAATACCTCAACATTTAAGACTAAACGTGAAAGGCGCTCGAATGAGTCAAATCTATAAACGATTAGACCCCAAAAAACCCTCCTACACGATCACGGGAAGTGGAGGAGGTGGAACCCATGTTTATCACTGGTCAGAGCATCGAGCACTCACAAACCGAGAAAGAGCGCGACTACAATCTTTCCCTGATAATTTTATATTTGAAGGCTCAAAGGAAAGTGCGAGAAAACAGATTGGTATGGCTGTACCCCCTGTTGGAGCGCAGGCTGTGATTTCTGCCGTACTAAAAACTTTTGCGAGAATTCCTTATGAATTTGTTGAATCAAAAATGACCAATGGAGAAGCTAACGCAAAAGAGATAGCAAGTTTATTCACCGAGATAGAAGTAGCGGCTACAGTTGCTTTATAAGCTCTTCCCAGTCTTTCTTTGATTTCTTCAGTAATCCCGAAGCACGGACAAAACGAGTGCCACCGTCAAATTCTTGCCCAGGTATTTTAGTTACTTCTTCTAACTCTGAATAATGACACCATCCTGCTATCTCACAGGATATATCGGTAAAAGCAGGGATTAAATCTTTATAATTAGAATAATGAGGCTGACTATTAACTATTTCCACAATCTTTTTCTTGGTAATACGCAAAAGGTGGTCGTCTGGTATGTTTGGCCGAGCATAAATATAAATATCTGATCGCCGAGTAGCTATATCTATTTCGTTTGCTCCGAGAATCAAAAAGGCATTTTTAGGTTTGGATGCCTTAATACCGATACCGATATGTGGCAGGCGTATCTCACCCTTCTCAAGGACTCCAATAATGTCCTGAGGTACTATTTCGTCATGAATATTGAAATCAAGCGCAATCTCTAAATCAAATTCTCTTTTTAGGAATTTCTTTACAGCGATTTCACCAAGTTGCCCTTTTACCCAATTTGTAATCTTTTGGCCAAATTCACGTTGACGCCCTGTACCAAAATCTGATTGTACATAGGACCTAAAATGCATTGCCAATGCAAAATCAAGCGCTAAAGCATAATCCTCTTTATCTAGAGTAACAGTCCTCCATGCCAAACTATCTTTCCATTTTCTCAGTGCGCCTTCGTCAAAGTAAAAGCGGCCTCTCCCTCCGTTTCTATCCACACAAGAAAATTCAGCCGCATTTTTGAAGTAATTATCAAAAGTCTTGTCATCGAGACCAAGAAATTCAATAGCTTCTTTTTTGGTGAATAATTTTGGCATGATGTTTATTTTAGCCCAAGAACCCTTATTTTACTTCGGTTCAAACTCGGTAATCTGGCGGGCGCGACCGGATTTGAACCGGCGATCTTCCCTCATGACCCCGCACCAAAATTTTGCGCAGCCGACCGGATTTGAACCGGCGATCTCTGCCGTGACAGGGCAGCGCTTTAAACCAGCTAAGCTACGGCTGCATGATTTTTGGTGCGGGGCGGGCAAGGGGGATGTGTTGAACCGGGCTACACCACGCGCCCAGACATTCCTAATTTAATCTAAAATTCCTTTGATTACAAATGATTACAAATATATTTTTCTTTTTTGGGATTTCCGCGGAAACTATAAATTCTTTTGATAATCGTAATAGGGCCCTTTATTTTAATTACTGATTTTAATTTTTCAATTTTTACTCCGCCTTTTTCAAGGATTTTCGGTTTTTCTTTTATTCTTTTTGAGGCGGTATGGATTGTTCTATCGTCGTAGAGATACATGGCAACGTGACCGATGCCCGAGGGAAATTTTTTGTTGTAATGGCCGCGCTCTCCGTGAAGAAAAATTAAATCCCCCGGCCGCAAATTCCCCGTAGTTTTTACTATCCGTCCTTTTTCCGCCTGCTCAATCGCGCTTCGCGGAAGCTCTATCCCTATTTGTTTATAAATATATTGGATAAACCCGGAACAATCAAAAAATCGCGGCGCCTCTTCCGGCTTCGCGCCGTACTTATATGGCCGCCCCGCTAATTTTTTAGCGGCGATTATCAGTTTTTTTAATTTATTTTCACTCATTATGGTGTCGGAGGTGGGGATTGAACCCCGCACAACAGCCGCTTCGCGTCTGTATGCGGGGCAGGCCCACGACCCCGAGTTTACTTGCCCCGTTTAAAATTTTGCCGATGCCGGCGACAGGATTTGAACCTGTGACCTCCGCTTTATGAGTGCGATGCTCTAACCACTGAGCTACGCCGGCAAAATTTGTTGCGGGGGCCGGATTTGCGCCGGCGCCTTCAGGTTATGAGCCTGACGAGGTACTGCTCCTCCACCCCGCTATTCAATTAAATTTTAAATGATTTTTGATAAATTGCAAGCTTATGCGGTTTATTAAATTTGCCCGTTTTTATTTTTTATCCACAATTAGGAAATTTGGCGCGTTGCGATTAAAATTAAATTACGATGAACGCCGTTTCCAATTTCCCTAAACAAATAAAAAAGCGCGACGGCCGCATTGTAGATTTTGACATTGCAAGAATCAACGCGGCTATTTTCAAAGCGATGGAAGCAAGCGGCCAGCCGAACCGCAAAGCCGCCAAGGAGTTGTCCGAACAAATAGTCCGAAAACTTTGCAAAAAACACAAGAAAACGCCTAAATTCATTCCCGCCATTGAAGAAATTCAAGACCTTATAGAAGAAATTCTTATTGAAAACGGCTATGCCAAAGTGGCCAAGAATTATATTCTGTATCGCCAGAAAAGAACCGAAATCAGAGCCGAAAAGCAGAAAATTTTGAATAAGGAAGAAATAGACGACGTTGATAAGCGCTTTGACGTCAACGCTTTGCGGGTTTTAGCCAGCCGCTATCTTAGAAGAGACGAAAAGGGAAAGGTTATTGAATCGCCGAGGCAGCTTTTTGAAAGAGTGGCCGTGCATGCCGCTTTGCCCGCTATTTTGTACGATAGCACGGTTACCGTTTCCAAGCCGAAAATTTCAGGCGCGGAAATCAAAAAAGAAGAAAAAATCGGCGAAGATGAAGCGGCTGGGCTTGAAGAAAAACTTTTTATCGGAAAATACAAATTAAACCGCTTTCATATCAAGGGCTTGCATTATCTTTTTGTCCGTTTTAAGAAAAATAAACAAACGAAAATAACCTGGCAGAAACTGCTGGAAATGCTGGGAAACAATGAATTTTCAAAGTATGAAAAAAACATCAACGAATTTTATGATTTAATGATTTCCCGGCGTTTTATGCCCAACACGCCCGCCGTAGCCAACTTCGGCAGTTATTTGGGGATGGGTTCGGCTTGTTTCGCGCTGGATATTGACGATTCCATTGAATCCATAATGGGCACCCTCAAAAACGCGTCCATTGTTTTTAAGTCCGGAGGAGGCTTGGGTTACAATTTTTCCAAACTTCGGCCAGAAGGAGATTTTATCAAGACAACCGGCGGCACCTCGTCCGGCCCCATCAGTTTTATGCGGCTTTTTGACACAATGACCGAGGTGGTGAAACAGGGCGGCATTCGGCGGGGCGCGAATATGGGAATTTTGAACTCCAATCATCCGGATATTGAAAAATTCATCATTGCCAAAAAAGGGAACAAGGCGCTAAAAAATTTCAATATTTCCGTCCTCATAATGTCCGATTTCTGGGAATACTACAAAAAAAATTTGCCGTATCCATTGATAAATCCGCGAACCGGCAAGCCGAGTCGTTATGCCGGCGCGAGATTTTTGTTTGAGCAAATTGTTTATTCCGCGTGGGAATCGGCCGAACCGGGAGTGCTCTTTCACGACCGCATCAATGAATACAATCCTTTTTTAAAAACCCTCGGTCCGATAGCGACCACAAATCCATGCGGCGAACTTTTGCTTTATCCCGATGAGTCATGCAATCTCGGCTCCATAAACGTATGGTCGTTCATCAAAACCGACAGCCGCGAAAGAAAATCCGTTGATTGGAAGGCGTTGGCAAAAGCCGTAAGAACCGGAGTCAATTTTTTGGATAACGCTCTTGATATCAACGCCTTTCCCCTCAAGCCCATAGAAGACATGAGCCTGAATACCAGAAAAATAGGGCTGGGCCTAATGGGTTTGGGAGATTTGCTTTTTGATTTGAAAATTCCTTTCAATTCTGAAAAAGGCATGCAATTCATGGAAAAATTGATGGAATTTATAAATTATCATTCCAAATTGGAATCAATTGAACTTGCCAAAGAAAGAGGCGCCTTCCCTTATTTCGGGAAGAGCTTTTACGCGGAAGGGCGCCTCCCTTTCCGGGGCTTTGATGATAAAAAATCCTGGCATTTTGATTGGCAGAGATTAGCGAAAGAGATTCAAAAAGGAGGCATCCGCAACAGCTATACCACCGTTATCGCTCCCACCGGCTCCATTTCAATGATTGCCGGATGTTCTTCGGGCATAGAGCCGGTTTATTCTTTGGCTTTTTCCAAAAATGTCGCCGTAGGCTCTTTTTATTTCATTAATCCGATTTTTGAACGGGAAATGCTGCGCCAGGGGCTTTTTGACGATATTCTGATAAAGGATATCGCCAATAGCCACGGCTCTACGCAAGGAGTCAATTATATTCCCAAGCAAGTCAAAAAAATTTTTGTAACCAGCCATGATATAAAGCCGGAAGACCACGTTAAAACCTTGGCGGTATTCCAAAAATGGGTTGATTCCTCTGTTTCAAAAACCAATAATTTTCCAGCCAAAGCCACAATGGATGACATGAAGAAATCTTATCTTTTGGCCTACGAATTGGGATGCAAGGGCGTGACCGTTTATCGCGACACTTCAATAGTAGACCAAGTTTTAGTTTCTTCGGAAAACCGCTCGCCGGCCGGCGGAGAGCCAAAAAAGGAAGACGGAAAATTAATCAGCATAAAAGACGAGAAAGCGGGGGGAATGGCCGTTTATCACGACCCGTCGCTGAAAATCAGAAACGACGGGAATAACAACGGCGCCGGCAACGGTTCGGCCGAGGCGGAGTTTCCGAACGGAAAATTGGTGAAATGTCCGAACTGCAAAGCGGATTTGGTGAATCAGGAGGGCTGCATCTTTTGCCAGGTCTGCGGCTGGGGTTTGTGCGTCTGACCCCGCGGGGTTGACTCTTTTTAAGAGTCTGATATGCTTGAAAAGTAAAACCCGCGAGGGGTTTTTAAGTTAGGGGAAAAAATCAAAGATGTCGCTTATCGCGAAATTAATCAATTATTTAAAAGAAACGCGGGCGGAGCTGCGGCACGTTAATTGGCCGAACCGGAAAACCACTATTCGCTTGACCCTGCTTGTCATAGGGGTTTCATTCGCCGTGGCGGCGTATTTGGGCCTTTTTGATAAAATTTTCACTTCTTTGCTGAATATTTTTATTTTTAAATAATCATGGCGAAACAAACGTCGGAATTCGGGAGAAATTGGTACGCGGTGCACACTTATGCCGGCTATGAAGACGCCGTGGCGCGCAATTTGAAACAGCGCATTGAATCTTTGGGCATGGAAGACAAGATTTTTAACGTCTTGGTTCCCGCCGAAAAGAAAATCCGCATTAAAGGAGGAAAAAGAAAAACGGTTGAGGAAAAAATTTATCCCGGTTATGTTTTGGTTGAAATGATTGTCGCCGACGATTCCTGGTATGCGGTGCGAAATACCCCGCGCGTTACCGGCTTCGTCGGGAGCGGCACCGTGCCCATACCCCTAAGAAAAGAAGAAATTGATTTGCTGTTTGAGCTGATGGGCGAGAAAGAGCCGAAATATAAATTTGACGTCGGTATAGGCGACACCGCCAGAATTATTGACGGACCTTTCAAAGACTTTGAAGGCAAGGTGCACGCCATTGACGAGGAGCGCGGAAAAGTAAAAGTGCTGGTTTCAATGTTCGGCAGAGAAACCCCCGTGGAACTGGATTTTTTGCAAATTAAAAAGATATGAAGAAAATTAAAACAATTTTAAAGCTTCAGATTCCCGCCGGCAAAGCCACGCCGGCGCCTCCGATTGGTCCGGCCTTGGGCCAGCACGGTCTTAATATCGGAGAATTTGCAAGCAAGTTTAACGAAGCCACCAAGGATAAAGGCGGAGATATTATTCCCGTTGAAATTACGGTTTACGAAGACAGAACTTATGATTTTAAATTGAAGACTCCGCCGGCCTCCGACCTTTTGCGGAAAGCGGCCGGAATTGAAAAAGGCTCGGCCAATCCAAGAACTTCCAAGATAGGAAAAGTCTCCAAAGCCAAAATTAGCGAAATCGCGCAGAGAAAAATGGAAGACTTAAACGCCGATGATATTGAAGGAGCGATTAAAATTGTTTCCGGAACGGCGCGTTCAATGGGGATTGAGATAGAGCGGTAATTTAAACCGATATTTTATCAAACATTGCGTCGCGTCCGCCTTTTTATTATAGGAGGAAAAGCGTTTCAAAAGCCATTCTTTGAAAAACAAACAACAGAGAGGAGAATAAAAGATGGAAAATAAACCGAAGCGGCTTTCGCGGGAAGATTATCAGCGATTGATAACTTTTTTCGTGGCAACGCGGGGAACTTGCGACCGTTTGCGCACCGCCACGACACTGTGGGACGAGAGCGGGAAAATGCTCTCCGGAGGCTATAACGGCTCGCCGCCCAAAAACCCCCACTGCGACGAAGGAGGACATTTGATGGTTGAAGGCCACTGCGTCAGAACAAACCACGGAGAAGAAAACGCCATCTTAAACGCAGGAGATTTGGCCCGGCTTAAAGGGGCAACAGCCTACATTATCGGCAGACCTTGTTATCACTGCGTTAGGAAATTAATCAGCGTCGGAATTAAGGAAATTGAATTTATAGGAGATTACAAAAATTCTCTGGGCGCCGAAAACGTAGAGAGTCTTTGCGGAGGTAACGGAATAAGCCTCCGCGTCGCAGGTTTTGATTTTGTTGAGGTTTTAAGAAAAGCGATAGAATTTTTGCAAGGACCGGGCGGACCCTTAAAAGATTCGGCGAAAATAAAGATTGCGGAGGAGGAATGATGAAAATTTTAAAGAACGCCCATAAACACCGCATTTTGGCGATAATGGCCGGTTTAAACGGCGAGAGCCCGATACAATTAATAGAATTTGCCGGAAGAACCGCTTATAGAAGTCGGGAGAGAATTACCGATAAATCGGCGGAAAAATTCGTAAAGATGTTGAGAGAGAAAGGGCACGAAAGCGTATTGGAGCATTCATGCATGGCTGTTGAATTTAGCAATGTTTCGCGAGGTTTTACCCATGAATTGGTGCGGCATCGCTTGGCTTCTTATACTCAAGAATCCACCCGTTACGTGGACGAAAGCGATTTTAACGTAGTTGCTCCTCCCCATAAAGACGAGAAAGAAAGATTGGCTGTTTTAACTTTACATGACGGCCATTCAATAAAAGTTTCTTTTGAAGACTGGATGAATTTAAACGAACAGATGTATAGAGGATTGCGCCAAGCGGAATGGGTTCCTCAAGACGCCAGACAGGTTCTACCCACGGCGATTAACGCTCCGATTGTGATGACGGCTAATTTCAGAGAATGGAGGCATGTTATAAAATTAAGAACCCATCCGAGCGCTCATTGGGAGATTAGACAAGCAATGACGGACTTGCTGACAGATTGCGGAAGCCGGATTCCCGTAATTTTCGATGATCTATAAAACTTGGTAGAATAGGAGGGAAAATGAAAATCAATCCTTATCCCTACCCGTTTATCGCGATTGAGGGGGTTGACGGCTGCGGGAAAACCACATTGATGGAAGAATTGAAGAAATGGGATAAAGCCGAGAAAATAGGCGCGTT
>Ga0209212_1006058_pt1 | contig 14028 bp, 15 predicted proteins | sample RifGroC2_FD_183996 | JGI IMG/M metagenome (GOLD analysis project Ga0209212, IMG submission 183996) | Groundwater microbial communities from Rifle, Colorado, USA - Groundwater C2 (SPAdes) (version 2) | ecosystem: Environmental > Aquatic > Deep subsurface > Groundwater | place: Rifle, Colorado... | reverse complement strand
CTAAAAATTTTAACTGCCTTAACCAGATATTGTCCCTTACATTTACAAAAAGTGTCTTTCCCTTAATATCTTCAGGCTGGGCTACATTGGCTATGTGATGCCCAACTACCTTATCCCATATATACCATATCTGATGTGACTTTATCTTTGTATCAAGTCCAAGTTTCCTTATAGTATCATTAAGAATTTCACCTGTGCTTCTCATAAAAATTTACCTGTAATTGACAAACTGTAAATCTATTCCCATGTCCTTGCCCCGCAGCAAAGCTATAACACCCTGCAGGTCATCCCTGCTCTTTCCTGCCACGCGAACCTGCTCCCCCTGAATCTGAGCCTGAACCTTTAGCTTTGTATCCTTTATGAGCTTTACAATCTCTTTTGCCTTTTCCACTGGTATGCCCTGCTGAAGAGTTATTACCTGTCTCACTGTCCCTCCGGTTGCAGGTTCAACCTTATCATATTTTAACGCCTTAAGAGATACACCCCTTTTAACAAGTTTAGTCTGAAGAATATCTATAACACTCTTTAATTTATGTTCATCATCGGACAACAAAACAATCTTCTTGTCCTTCTCCTCAAGTTTTATGTCACTCTTACTCCCTTTAAAATCAAATCTCTGCTTTATTTCCATCATTGCCTGATTAATGGCATTTATCACCTCAGGTATCTCAACAATGGATACTATATCAAAGGAACTCTCTTTTGACATATATACCTCCCGATACTATATTTTTATCTCTAAAATTTGATATATTAAGATTCAAATGCAAAAAGGCTTTTTCTTTATGCAATGTTTAAATAATAACCAAATATATAAAAAATGTCAAAGAGATACTCTTTTTAAGTATTTTGACCAATGCATGTATTGTTCAAAGAAATTTCTTGATATAATTTTCCCACGAAAATGCATCTTGTGTGATAGCCCGCATGATGGAGATGCAGAAACTATTTGTCCAAATTGCATGGATAAAATACCGTTTATAAAAGGCTCTGCCTGTGCGAGGTGTGGAATGCCGTTTGAAGTTACATATACCATTGAAGAGAGTCTTAATTATTTATGTGGTGAATGCAGAAGCTCCCCGCCCCTATTTGACAGGGCATTATCTGTATGCCAATATGATGAGACGGCAAGGGATATTATATCCGCATACAAATATCATAACAAACCATACATTGGTAAGGATTTAGTTTCAATTATACTTAAATTTTTAGATGAGAAGATAACTGAACTCTCCCCTGAATTAATTATCCATGTCCCGCTCCATATAAAGAGGTTAAAGGAACGTGGTTATGACCAGGCTTATATACTATCTGAAGGGATTGGCATAAGGCATGGTATACCTGTATCTTATGGGAATCTTATCAGGACAAGATACACCGCCCCTCAGGTAAGCTTAAGCGGAAGTGAGAGGATGGAAAATGTAAAAGGGGCTTTTTTGATAACAGACCCTTCAGAATTGAAAGACAAGTCAATACTCTTAATAGATGATGTATTTACTACAGGGGCTACGATAAAGGAATCTGTAAAGGTTATTAAAAGGGCAGGGGCAGGGAAGGTATATGTGCTAACATTTGCGAGGGTATAATTTAAAAAAGAAAAAGATTAAGGAGGAAGGGGGAAATGGAGAGAGGGGAAATGAAAATTAATTTCCTCTTAGGAAAGCATGAATAGAGGAATATTATTTCCTGTTTTCATGGATTCCTTAGCCATATTTATTTTGTTTTTTTCTCCCTTTCTCTTACTTCTCCTGTTCTCCTTAGAGGGTTTCATACATAAATGAAGCTTCTTTTAATTTTACCGAAAAATGAGCGTAGTTACTGGGGGAAGGTCTCCAAGAGTGGAAGGGCAGGTTTTGTGCGTCTAAACCTCCCCACCATTGCTGCCCTTACCCCAAAGGAATGGGATGTTGAAATACTGGATGCCAGAGTCAAGCCTATTGACTATCATGCAAAAGCAGACCTTGTTGGCATAACAGGATTTACATCGGAGATGCCGGGTGCCTATGAGATTGCAGATAGTTTCAGAAAAAAGGGCGTAACGGTTGTAATGGGGGGTGTTCATGTCTCTGCCATGCCGGATGAGGCTCTGGAACATGCAGATGCTGTTGTTATCGGAGAGGCAGAGCTTGTCTGGCATAAATTACTTGATGATTTTAAAAAAGGTGAATTAAAACCAAAGTATAAGGCGGATAGATTGTGTGACATGAAAAATATGGCTATTCCACGCAGAGACCTCCATGATAGAAAAATGTATTCCGGTTATTACACCCTGCAGGCAACCCGCGGCTGTCCATTCAATTGCGACTACTGTGCAGTTACTGCCTTCTTTGGTCATAAATTCAGGGTAAGGCCAGTTGATGAGGTAGTTGAAGAAATAAAGGGGTTTGATTCAAGAGAATTTTTCTTTATGGATGACAACATTGTCGGAAGGCCTAAATATGCAAGAGAGCTTTTCCAAAAACTTATACCACTTAAGGTTATATGGGGGAGCCAGGCATCTATTACGATGGCAAAAGACCCCGAACTGCTGCAACTCTATGCCAGGAGCGGCGGCAAATATGCATTTATAGGATTTGAGAGCCTTTCCCAGAAAAATCTTGAAAAGATGAATAAGGGGTGGAATACTGCAGAAGGCTATAGAGAGGCGATAAAGAAGATACATGATGCCGGCATAAATATTGTGGGAAGTTTTGTATTTGGACTTGATGAAGATGACCCATCTGTGTTCAGGAATACATTTGACTTTATAATGGAGACAAGGCTGGATGCAGCGCAATTCCATATACTAACCCCTCTTCCTGGGACGGTGACTTATAGAACCCTTGAAAAGGAGGGGAGGATAATTGACAGGGACTGGGGAAAATATCATACAGGCGAGGTTGTGTTCCAGCCTAAGGGGATGACTGTTGAGCAGTTGCAGAGCGGTTATTATTGGATTTTCAGGAAGACATATACTATTCCAAATATACTAAAGAGGAGTTTAAGAAGCCCAAGGGGTATTATCTACAGGATAGCGGCAAATTTAAGCTATAGAAAAAAGGCATTGAAGATGCCTGAGGTTTTGGTATAAAGACAGAAACAAAGACTTGAAATTAGACAGGATATACAGGATAAAAGATAGATGATAGAAGATAGGCATCTTTCTTTTTTTTATTATTTTGTTAATCCTGTTAATCCTGTCTAAATGCTATTATAATTTCCTATAAATTAAAAAATGTTTGACTAAATGCAATAAAGATGTAGAATCTGTAGAATACAGTAGTCAGAATAAAGATTTTTTAAGGAAATTATAAAAGCAACCGCAGATATATGCAAATATAAAAATGTCATTCTGAGCGGAGCGAAGAATCGCATGAAATTAATAACAAGACCCTTCGCTAATGCTCAGGGTGACAGCTTTGCAGTCATCTGTGTCCATCTGTGGTTTCATTAGGTTTTTGTTATTCTGAAGTCTGGATTCTGACTTCTGTCTTCTTAATTCTTTTTTTATGGGAGGTCTTATGGCAATAAAGGTTGGCATAAATGGTTTTGGAAGGATAGGTAGGAATCTCTTAAGGGCATCTCTGAATACAAAAGAGATAGAGTTTGTTGCAGCAAATGATATAACTGATGCAAAGACACTTGCACATCTGCTCAAATACGATTCCATCCTTGGCAATCTGGATGCAGATGTAAGGGCACAGGGTGATATAATCTCTGTTAATGGCAAACCCCTTAAGGTCTTGGCAGTATCTGACCCTTCACAGCTTCCATGGAGAGATTTGGGGGTTGACATCGTCGTTGAATCTACAGGCAGGTTTACAGAAAAGGATGGTGCTTCAAAGCATCTGAGTGCGGGGGCAAAGAAGGTTATTATATCTGCACCTGCAAAAAATGAGGATATAACTGTTGTCCTCGGTGTAAATGAAAAGTCTTACGACCCTAAAAAACATCATGTATTATCAAATGCCTCATGCACAACAAATTGTCTTGCTCCTGTGGCAAAGGTTCTTCTTGAAAATTTTGGAATAAAGAGAGGATTGATGACAACCATACACTCTTATACAAATGACCAGAAGATTCTTGACCTTCCTCATAAAGACTTAAGAAGGGCAAGGGCTGCTGCATTATCCATGATACCGACTACAACCGGTGCTGCAAAGGCGGTTTCTCTCGTCCTCCCGCAGTTAAAGGGGAAGCTTGACGGTATGGCGATAAGGGTTCCTACGCCAAATGTTTCGGTGGTTGACCTTGTTGCTGAATTGGATAAGGATACCACTGCCGAAGAGGTGAATGCAGCATTTAAAAAGGCTGCTGAAGGAGAACTTAAAGGCATCCTCCAGTACTGTGATGAACCGTTGGTTTCTATAGATTTCAATGGGAATTCCAATTCATCCATTGTGGATGCCCTCTCAACAAAGGTGATAGAGAAAAAAATGGTTAAGGTTCTTGCATGGTATGACAATGAATGGGGATACTCATGCAGGGTCAGGGATTTGATCTTATATATAGCAGGGAAGGGGATGTAAAAATGAGGGTGAGGTTAAGGCTAAGGTTAAGAAAATCCTAATCTTAACCTCAACCTAAACCTTAACCTTTTACTTGTTTTTTGGGGGGTTATATGAAAAAGCTAACCATAGAAGATGTGAGCTTAAAAGGCAAGAGATGCTTTATCCGCGTCGACTTCAATGTCCCTTTAGACCAGTTTGGAAATATAACCGATGATACAAGGATAAAGGCGGCACTCCCTACAATAAACTATGCTATTGATGAAGGGGCAAAAGTAATCCTTGCCTCCCACATGGGCAGGCCAAAAGGGATTGTGTCTCCCAATTTCAGCATGAATCTGATTTTAAAGAGACTCATGAGACTCCTCGGTAAAAATGTGATAATGGCTGAAGACTGTATAGGTGACGGTGTAAAAAAGGTAATAGGTGATATGAAACCGGGGGATGTTTTACTCCTTGAGAATTTGAGGTTTCATAAAGAGGAAGAAAAGAATGATGATGGATTTTCAAAGAAACTATCAGAACTGGCAGATGTGTATGTTAATGATGCATTTGGCTCTGCCCACAGGGCACATTCATCTACACATGGAATTACAAAATATGTTCCTCAGGCTGCGGCTGGTTTCCTTTTAAAAAAGGAGATAATGTATTTTGAAAAGGCGGTATCAAATCCAACCCGTCCCTTTGTTGCCATCCTCGGCGGCTCAAAGGCATCCGGCAAGATAGGGGTGCTTAATAATTTGGCAGACAAAGTCAATAAGGTAATAATTGGCGGTATGCTTTCGTTTACATTCTTAAAGGCACTCGGCTACCACATGGGGGGTTCAAAGGTAGAGGATGATATGCTTGAAGAGGTTAAAAAGATAATGAAGAAGATGACAGAGAAGGGGGTTAAATTCTATCTCCCTGTGGATTTTGTAGTTGCAGAGAGGATGGATATGAGGGCAGAGGCAAAGATTGTCCCGGCACAGGAGATACCGAATAGCTGGGTTGCCCTTGATATAGGGCCTGCAACCTCAACCCTTTTTACAGAGGCTCTATATAACGCCAAGACTATTATCTGGAATGGCCCAATGGGTGTATTTGAAATGGATGCATTCAGCCGGGGGACAATGGCAATGGTTCATGCAGTGGCAAACTCCTTTGCGCTGACAATAGTCGGAGGCGGTGATACAGATGTTGCAGTACACAATGCAGGCGAGTCTGATAAGATTTCATATATATCAACCGGCGGCGGTGCATTTTTGGAGTTGCTTGAAGGCAAGGCATTGCCGGGCATTGAGGCATTAACGGATAAAAAGGAAGGCTGAGGCTAAGGCTAAGGTTAAGAAGTCCTTAACCTAAACCTAAACCTAAACCTAAACCTAAACCTTAATCTTTATATGAGAAAGCCTTTAATCGTCGGAAACTGGAAGATGAACAATTCTACTGCTGAATCGGTTGATTTGGCAGAGAAGTTAAAAAAAACAGTAAAAGATATGGCAGGGGTAGATGTAGTTGTAGCTCCTCCTTTCACAGCGTTAGGTAGTGTAAGGGATGTAATTAAAGGGTCAATTATAAAATTAGGGGCTCAAAATCTATTCTGGGAAGATAAGGGTGCATATACAGGAGAGGTATCTCCTTTAATGATTAGAGACTTGGATTGTGAATATGTTATAATCGGACATTCGGAGAGGAGAGAATACTTTAAAGAATCTGATGAGATTGTAAATAAAAAAATAAAGGCGGCACTACGAAATAAACTCAAGGCTATTGTCTGTGTCGGAGAGTCTCTCAAAGAGAGGGAAGAGGACAAGACAATGCAGGTGATTGAATCTCAGGTAAAAAAAGGTTTACAGGGGTTATCTTTGAGTGAGGCAAAAGAACTGATAATTGCCTATGAACCTGTATGGGCTATAGGGACAGGAAGGAATGCCACGCCGGCTCAGGCTAATGAGGTTCATACCTATATAAGAAAACTGGTGTCACAGATATTTAATGAAGGTATTGCATCAAATATAAAAATATTGTATGGTGGAAGTGTGAAGCCGTCTAATTCTGCTGAACTTATGTCTGAAAAGGAGATAGACGGTGCATTGGTGGGGGGGGCAAGTCTTGAGGCTGAGTCCTTTGCACAGATAGTAAGGTCGGCGTGTATGGTATAGAGAAACAAGGTTTAGGTTAAGGTCAAGAAAATCTTAACCTCAGCCTCAGCCTTAAAGTATTTTTTAATGGGGGGGTAAATGATAACTTTATTGACTGTTGTTCATGTAATTGTTGGTATATCTTTAATATTGGTTGTCCTTCTTCAAAGGGGGAAAGGGGCAAGTATGGGTGCTGCCTTTGGAGGATCAAGTCAGACACTGTTTGGCAGTAGAGGCCCTCAGAGTTTTCTTGGCAAGCTTACAACTATAGTGGCAGTCATGTTTATGCTCACTTCATTGAGCCTTGCCGTATTATCTTCAAAGAAACCGACTGCGAGTATCATGCAAAAAAGTAATATAACGGATACAAAACCAGCAGCCACAGCCAATCCTGTAACACCTGCTCCAACAACCGGAACACAATCTGCAAAAGACACAAAATAGGTGTGGTTTTAGTCTCTTATGACTAAAATCTTTGACAAAAATGCAAAGAAAGTTAGAACACGAATTTCACGAATTTACGAATGTCACGAATAAATACTAAATTATTCTTTTGAATTCGTGTAATTTGTCCATTTGTGTCATTCGTGTTTAAGTCTTTTCCGATTTGTTCGGATTAGGATTTAAGGATTTAGGGGGAAAGTCAGCTAAGTGACTGCTTTTTCGCCAATCATTGCCAGTCTCCTGTCAGTTTCATTAATTCTTCTGATCAGTGAATTTATTATCCTTAAGGCAATATCAGGATAGTTTTCAAGTGTTTCCTTTAGTTTTTCTCCCGGAAACACCTTTACTATGCTCTTCCCCTTTGCCCTGACAGTGGCAACACGAGGCTCATTTGTAAGAGCACTCATCTCTCCAAAATATTCTCCGGGCTGGGTTATCTCACCCATAACCTTTTCATTCTTTGATATTATGAGCTGTCCCTGAATCAACTGGTAAAAATTCTTATCTGTATTACCCTCTCTTATAATAAGGTCTCCATCCTCAAATGTGAGTTCGTCGGGGTTCAAGAGATATGCAGGGAGTGCTTCTTTAGCCATGACTGTATTTTCTATCACCTGTTCTATTGTACTAATCCCTTCTCTCACTTTATTAAGGGCGTCCATTCTCAATGTAATCATCCCCTCTTTTATTGCAATCTTTCTCAACTGGTCTTCCGGGACGCGGGAGACAATAGCCTTCTGAATGGGCTCTGTTATCTCCATCACTTCATATACACCAACACGGCCTTTATAACCAGTGCTATTACATTTTGGACATCCCTTCCCTTGCATAATTTTGCCTTGAAGCGAAGGTATCTCATTTTCTAAAAATCCCATCTCTATGAGTTCTTCTTTATTTAGAGTAGCCACAGGCTCTTTACAGTTTGTGCAAATCCTGCGGAGGAGTCTCTGTGCAAGTATTAGATTTACTGCCGCTGCAACCATATAAGATGGAATTCCTATGTCAATCAATCTGCCAACAGTGGATGGGGTATCATTTGTGTGGAGTGTAGTAAAGACGAGGTGACCTGTCATGGCTGCCTTTATACATATCTCGGCAGTCTCCATGTCCCTTGTCTCACCAACAAGTATGATTTCAGGGTCTTGTCTTAAAAATGCCTTTAATGCTGCTGCGTATGTCATTCCAACTTCATTTCTTACAAGCACCTGATTTATCCCTGCGAAATTAAATTCTACAGGGTCCTCGGCAGTCAGTATCTTTACAGTAGGCTCATTTAATTTGTTGATGGCAGAGTAAAGGGTATTGGTCTTTCCGCTTCCAGTTGGGCCTGTGATGACAATCATGCCCTGCGGCCGCTCAATGGCTTTATTAAACTTTCTGAGGGTATCATCTGAAAAACCGAGCTTTTTAAAGTCCAGCATAAGGGATTCTGGGTTTAGTATTCGCATTACTATTGATTCACCCCATAGTGTCGGCAGAACCGAGACTCTGAAATCAATAGACTTAGTCTTGCCCAGCTTCAATTTTATGCGGCCATCCTGAGGCACCCGCCTTTCAGCTATATTGAGATTTGCCATTATCTTTATTCTTGAGATTATTGCATTCTTTATCTGGAGGGGGAGGGACATTGATTTATAGAGTGCACCATCAAGCCTGTATCTGACATAAAATATTTTTTCAAATGGTTCAATATGTATATCACTGACCCCTAATTTTATTGCCTTTGTCATTATTCCATTTACAAGTTTTATAATCGGTGCATCTCCAGCACCGAATGCCTCTTTAACCTCGTCCTCTTCCTTTTCTATATCAATTTCCTCAGTTACTTCGGATACCAGAGAACCAAAGTCATCCACCTCTTCTAAAACCACCTTCTCCTCTGCCTCTCCGCCAGACTTTTTAAAGAAGCTATGAAACTCCTCATCGCTTATCTTGTAGTATTTTTTATAGGCGGTGGCTATCTCCTTTTCTGTAGCCAATGAAACCTTTATGGAGAGTTTTGTCTTCATCTGTATATCTTCTACCGCCCTGTTATTTGTGGGGTCAGATGTTGCAATGGAGAGGGTTCCATCTGTTACATTTAGGGGGAAAATGAAGTGTTCCTTTGCGGTTTCGTAAGGGACAAGCTTTACAACATCCTCACTGACCTGCATTTCAGAAATATGAGAAACAGGGAAATTAAGCTGGCGGGAAAGAAAATTAATTATTGTCTCTTCATCAATAAATCCGAGAGTTACGATTATCTGTCCAAGTCTTCCGCCGCTCTTTTTCTGAACGGCTAATGCCTCGTCAAGCTGAAACTTTGTAATCTGTCCGTCTTTTCGGAGAAGGTCACCGAGTTTTTCAGACTTGACTTCGTCTCTGACTGTCTTTTTAAAACTTGATTTTTTTTCTACTACCTCAGGCATAGGCCTCTTTTAATTTTCATTTTAAGATGGTGAGTGAAGAATTGAGTTTGCACAAAATTTATTATAAAACAAGATGTTAATATGTCAAGCCTTTATCTCAACAATATGATATTATTAATCTCATGAAAAAAAAGACACTCAGGTATATTATTGCAATCAATCTCATTATATTTATAGGCAGTATTGTCTTATTATTTTATTTTGGCAGTTTAGAGACCCCTGAGATACCTCCTGAAGTTGAAAAGGCGATTGAATCAAAAATATCAAATCCTGAACCTAAAGAGGTGGGGGAGAATCTGACAGGTGAAATTACATATACAATAAATGCCTTTTCACTTAAAGACTGGGTATATTTTGATTTTTCAAAAGGGGCTGTTGTAAATATTTCTGACAGGGCATCTCATGATTGGGATATGGGATTCAGGAGGGCAAAGATAATTTCAAACAGCGGTGCTTCAAATCCAAGCGGCAAGGGCGGGATAGCGGCAATAGAAAATGCAGAACTTGAATCTGTCAGCGAGGCCCCAGAATCAGGGTATATGATAGACATAAGTAAAAATGCCCTTGAGACAGAAAATCCTGTCATAGACAGGTGGTATCTTTATAACTACATGACACATGAACTTAAGCCTAAAAAAAATATTTACATTATCCGCACGGCAAATGGTAAATATGTAAAAATGCAGATAATGAAATTTTACTGTGAGGGCTTAGCAGGGTGTTACACAATAAAGTATGTCTATCAGGGGAACGGGAGCAGAAGATTTACCCCTTAAAATGATTATAACCTTCTTTTGTTAGAGGAATAGCCTTACCGTCGTTATTAACAAGGTTTATCCCCCTCTTCGTAATCTCACCAATCATTGTAATAGGTGTTTTCATGTTTTTCCATAATGATTTTAGTTTTCTTACATTCTCATGCTTTATAGTAAAAAGGAGTTCATAGTCTTCTCCACCGTAGAGGGCAAAATCAAGGGAAGTTATGAGTTTTGACGACCCATCCGCTGGATGGGTGCCCCGAGTTTTGAGTTGAGAAGAGGTAAAATTTTTTAACTCCTTTGATATAGGGATATTTTTAATAAATATATTTGCACCGACTTTGCTTTCTTCACAAATCCTTCTTATATCAGATGCAAGCCCATCACTAATATCAATCATGGATGTAGCAAGTTTTTTTACAGCCAAGAATCTCCCCTCTTCAAGTCTCGGAGTCGGCATTAAGTGTTTATTTATTAATTTTTCTCGCCCCTTACCCCTTGCCCCTTTCCCCTTTTTCAGTATTTTCAATCCTGCTGCTGAATCCCCCAAATACCCTGTCACAAAAATCTTATCCCCTGCCTTTGCACCTTTTCGCAAAGGCATATATTTTTCTTCTGCTTCACCAAGAACTGTTATATTTATAGAAAATTCATTTTTTGATGAAGATACATTTCCACCTATTATTGAAACCTTAAATCTCTTAGCCCCATCCTTTACTCCTTTAAAAAAGTCATCCATGAAGTTAACAGAAATATTCTGAGGGACTGCTATGGATAAGAGGGCGTAAAGGGGTATTCCACCCATTGCAGCAATATCACTTAAATTTATATTTATGGATTTGATTCCGAGTTGGTATGGCTGGATATAATCAAGTTTGAAGTGGATATTCTCTATAAGGACATCGGCAGTGGCAATAAGGAGGAAACCCTCTCTGGGTTTAATGGCTGCACAATCGTCTCCAATCCCTACAACAATATTTTCATTGAGACTCTTAAAAATATCTCTTACATTATTTATTAATCCAAACTCACCTAACTGGCTTAGTTTCATGGCGGCTGTTAAGAACTACTTAATTTGATATACAGTATTAGTTATAGTGAAGGCAATAAATAACTTGTAGGGCAAGCCTTCAGGCTTGCTTATTTGCAGGGCTAAAGCCCTGCCCTACATCAAGTTATTTATTGCCGTTAGTATAACTATCTCACATACCGCTCCAACTCTTCATAAAAACCTTCGTGTGTGCCAAAGGTATATAGATATATATGGCCCGATTTAAAGTTGGGCTCGTAGGAAAGTAAATAAAGTTGATTTTTATACTTGAATTTGTGCACCCTAACACCTTTCAGGATACCTTTCTTCGGTTCACCTGAAAGAGGGCTCTTTATAATTTCTTTAACCTGTCTATCAAGTTCTTCTTGGAAATGTGGAAACTGTTTTTTCTTTTTTCGTAGAAACAGGGGAGAGGCAATAGGTCTCAGACTCATTTCTGGATACCCCAGGTATATGCTTGACCTAATCCAGCCTTTATCTCCTCCTTAGCTTCCAATGTCTCTTTTATGAAAGAGTATGGCAAATCAGGATTCTCTTCTACAAGGAGAGCGGTATTAAGATACTCCTCAACCTGATTTGTAAATGTCCTACGGTGTGCCTTTGCCCGAGCCGTTACTTTTTTCACTACTTCCTCACTCAATCTAATAGATGCAGCCTTTTTCATTTTGTCCTCCCTTTCTGCCTGTGCGTGTCCGCACCTGTCTCCAGTGCTTGCACATTATACAAAAACAGATTTATCAAATAAATTGTATGACAACGAAATACAATTGTCAAAGATTTTCCTATTTCAATTCTTGGATATTCTTTTTGATTTGAACTTAATATTTATGTCTTACCATTTTTAATGACAAATTTTGAAAAATTAAAAAGTATTGCTTTTAACATAGGTATAAAATCTAAAAGAAAGGTGGTGATAAAAATGGATAATTTATATGAGAATGTTCATATGCATTTTTTGAATGTTTGCCTAAATAATGAAAGCAAACCAGAGATATATTGTATTGACCCGATATGCAATTTCAGGGTAGCTTACGATTCTGAATGCATAACTCATCAGGAAATATTTGGCAGAGATTTTAGAAATCTCTTAGCCAAAAAGGAAGTTTAAAAAGAGTTTGGGAGGGGAGAATCTCCCCTCCTTATTTCTCTTTTAATATAAATGTTTCAATTGCTCCAGTACATATTTCCTTATCTCTTGAGGTTTAGGGAGTGTTCTAACTATTTTTCCATCTTTAATGAGAGATTTGAGGAGGGCTTCATTTTCACCGCCACAGTTACACTTCCCAATCTTTTCATGGAGAGGCATCACTGAGTATTTAAAACATGATTTGCATCTGTAAACCTGCTTGCTCCCTGATTTTTTCCCCCTCTTTGCAATGGGCTTTCCTTCAATCTCCATTATGTCAAAGGAAAAATCTATTGTGGATGCTGCACTGATGGCAGTTCCGACACCATAGCCATCCACCACATCATTCAACCTTTCAATCTCATTCTCATTTATGCCGCCGCTTACTAATATCTTCACATTTTTATATCCACGGTAATCAAGCTCCCACCTGACCTCTCGGCATATCTCAAGCAAATCCCCCCGCCTTGAGCCCGGGGTGTCAAGTCTTACACCAAATAGTTTATCACCCATTACTTCAGCAGCCTTTATAGATTCAAATTTTTCATCACAGAATGTATCCACAAGACATACCCTTTTTACCTTCGGCTCTATTATCTCATGAAATGCCTTCACTGCCTCGGCAGAGTCACCGAGCATTAAGACAAGGGCATGGGGAATTGTTCCTGAAGGGTCTTCTCCAAGCAATTCAGCACTCTTTATTGCTGAAACCCCATCACATCCACCGATAAAGGCATTCCTCTCAACCATCGGTGTAATGGCAGGGTGCATTCGCCTTGCACCGAAGCTTATTAATAATCTATCTCCTGCTGCCTTTCTGCACCTCGCAGCCTTTGTGGCTATACCTGATGCCTGACACAAAAATCCGAGGAGTGCTGTTTCGTAAATGCAGTAGTCTGTGTATATCCCATCAATTACCATGACTGGCTGATATTCATTAAATATAGTCCCCTCATCCATACAATAAACATCTACAGGAAGCCCTTTTAACAACTCTGCTATTTCTTCTATGCCTGATAGGATGCCCCACTTCCAGTCCTGTGGAAATCCCTTTAGCCTTACCTCTGCCTTTGCCCTCTTTATAATACCCTTTGCCTTGAGTATCCGGACAGTGCGGTCAAAATATATGTCCGTAGTCTTGCCTGATTTTATCTCTTCTTCTGTGGCAATGTGAAACATAGTTTTATTCTCACACAAAAAACAATTCAGAGATGCAGATTTACGCAGAAAAATGGATTTTTAGTTTTTTACAGCCAATCCTTATAATCTGCGTTAATCTGCGTCCAATTAAGTCTTTGTTATTTTTTTATAAGTTTAACAATATTTACAAATAGATTCTACAGATTTTTATATTTTTTTATTATAGGAAATTATATAGCCACCAAGACACAAAGGCACAAAGGGATAAAGAATAATTTTTTCTTTGAGTCTTCGAGTCTTTGAGGCAAGTCTTTGTTCTCTATTGGCATATTTTTATTCTTGACATAATGGATATGGACATAGATAATAGTAAAAATTTTTGAAGGAGGGTAAATGTTTAAAAAGAGTTTAATATCTTTATTTTGTGTTGTTTTAAATTTTATCATTTTTGTCCTGCCTGTCTTTTCTGAAGAGGCTGATAATGAGTTTGA
>Ga0209212_1006055_pt1 | contig 14031 bp, 10 predicted proteins | sample RifGroC2_FD_183996 | JGI IMG/M metagenome (GOLD analysis project Ga0209212, IMG submission 183996) | Groundwater microbial communities from Rifle, Colorado, USA - Groundwater C2 (SPAdes) (version 2) | ecosystem: Environmental > Aquatic > Deep subsurface > Groundwater | place: Rifle, Colorado... | reverse complement strand
GGTTTCTTTCCCGTCAACATCAATAAGCAGGAGGGCATTCACCTCGTCTGGAATTTGGACTTCTTGTTTGTATCCTTTAATGCAATCGATGCTCGATTTGTCAATAAATTCGAGCGCTCTGGGTAAGAGATTGTTGGAAATAATTTGACTCGCAGTTCTTACTGCGTCCTGGGGAGTTGCAAAGAAGACTAAGAGGGTTTCAATCTTTTCCGGAAGAGGAAGCAGTTTCACCGTAATCTGTGTGAAAACACCCAACGTGCCCTCTGAACCGACAAACAAACGGGTGAGGTCGTAACCGGTCACGCTTTTCAAGGTCTTGCGGCCGGTATGGATTATACTCCCGTCCGCAAGCACGACCTCAAGAGATAGGATATAGTCCCTGGTAACGCCGTATTTTAGTCCTGTAATTCCACCGGAGCATTCTGCCACATTGCCGCCTATGGTGGAAAATGCAGCGCTGGCTGGATCAGGTGGATAAAAGAGCTTATATTTAGCCACTTCGTTTTGTAATGTCTGGGTGACGACACCGGGTTCAACCGTAGCCGTAAGGTCTTCCGGCACGATCTCCACTATTTTATGCATTTGTGTGAAATCCAGTACGATACCGCCTTGCACCGGCACAGCGCCCCCAGTGAGACCGGAGCCTGCGCCGCGTGGATAAACAGGTATCTCATGCTCGTTCGCAAACCGCAGGACGTCGGATACGTGCCGGGTCGAACGAGGTCTTACAACAACGTCGGGAATATATTTTTGCTTGGTTCCATCATAAGCGTAGCATATCCGATCTTCGAGTGTGGAAAGTACGTTTTCTTTTCCAACGAACCCTTTCAGCGCATTGAGCGATACCATTGTTTTATTTGATTTGGTAAGCATAGTTGTTTCGTATCAGTTCGGCTCCCTCCCCTCACCCCGCCCACAAAGGGCGGGGAAAAATGTTTCCTTCCCCCCGACTTCGTCGTGAGCTCAGTCGAACGATGGGGGAGGCTAGGTGGGGGTGTTGAACTATTATGTTGTTTCCATAGTAGATTTACTCTATTAAATTAAATGAAATAAGTCAAATCCTTTTTCATTTGCAAATAATTTAAGGAATTGCTATAACTCTTGTTATAGCAAAGTCTTTAGGGGTCTATACCGTTTTGCCTTAGGGGAAGAGGTACATGGTGGATAATAAAAACGAGGTTGCACAGGATACTCCACAGGAAGAGAAAGAAGCGGAAGAAATACAACAGTTTATTGGGATACAGCTTAACAACGAGATATATGGCATTCCTGTCGAAAAAATAAAAACGATTGTGAAACCTCTTCGGATAACAAGCATTCCGGGAACGTCTCCGCATATTATGGGGTTAATGAATCTGCATGGGGAAATTTTGTGTGTTGTGGATGTGAGGATATTGCTCAATATGGGGAAGTCCGTTCCAACTGATAACAGTCGGGTTGTAGTTATAAAAACTGCCGAAGGTCCTGTGGGAATTTTTTGTGATGAAGTAATAGACATATACGATATTAAGGAGAAGAACATAGAAGCCACGTTATTAACACTGAGCGCCGAAATTAGCGCTTATATTCAGGGACAGATACAGGTTGAAAGCGGTTTAATGGGCATTCTGGATATTGAAAAACTATTATTTAAACAGGAGAAATAATTACATGATACAGTACATCAGCATGGGGGTGTAATACTTGATGAATTGTTTCTTTGCCTTCAAATTGTAACTCATGGAGGTTATATATGATAAAGATGTTAAACGTAATTGCGGTTTTTATTGCGGTGATTATGGCTGCTTGTGTGCACGTCAACGCCGTGGAAATGAATGAGGAAGAGTATGCCCGGCTAAAGAACAGACTTACGTCAGAGTTTATGCAAAAACTAAAAGATGAAATTAAACATGAGCTTATTGCGGAACTGAAATCTGAATACACCATAGAGCCGAAACAGAAGCAAGAAGTTCAACAAAAATCCCAAGCCGTTCCTGCACAGCCTGCCGTACAAACACAAACCAGCGATTACCAGGAAACACAGAAAACTCCTGTCGCACTCCAAGAAGAACCCACAGAAGAAAATGCATTAGAGGTGGATACTGTGAACTACAAACTGGGTGAAGGCCTTACTTTTAAAGAACAAATGCTCTCGATCAGGGGCTTTGGGAATGTAGACGCGCGTTATTCGGATAAGGACGTCGGAGAGAGCATAAACCAGGGCAGCGCCTTTTTTTCCCTTGGTGAGTTTGACCTGTTTATAACCTCAAAACTCAGCAATCGTATTTCGTTTTTTAGTGAAACAGTGTTTGAATTTGAATCTACAGGAGAAATAGCAACTGATATAGAACGGTTGTTGATTCATTACGATATCAATAGTCTTCTTAAGGCGGACGTCGGAAAGATTCATACGCCAATAGGCTACTGGAATCGGTTTTACCATCACGGGCGCTGGTTGCAGACGACCGTTGACAGGCCGGAAATACTCAAATTTGAAGATGATGGCGGCCCGCTTCCCGCGCACAGTACCGGAATACAACTATCAGGCATTGCCATGTTCGAAGGCTTTGACCTGAACTATATATTTTCATTTTCCAATGGAAGGGGGGTTGATACAAACCATCAGCAAAACTCGGTTGACCTGAATGACGAAAAGGCGTTTTGTTTTCAACTCGAGGCGCTGCCGCACAGCATTGTAGAAGGCTTACGTTTCGGGCCGACAATTTATTATGACGTTATTCCTGAGGATGAAACCAACCCAAACAGGGCAAACGAAATCAGAGAGCTTATCTATGGCGGACATATTGTTTATTTGGTGAAGAACGTAGAGTTGTTAGTAGAGGCATTTGAAATAAATCACGATGAGTTTTCCGGAGACGTCTTTAACACATTCGGCGGGTATGCTCAATGCGCGTATGCGATAAGCAAATTCAAGCCTTACTACAGGTACGATTATATTAATTATGACAGGAAAGACCCGTTTTATAGTGAAAGCGAATTTGATTTTCTCGATACGAATACGCACACCGTTGGACTGCGATATGACCTCTCACAGTTTAATGCCCTGAAATGTGAAGTTTCTCATGGTGTATTTGATGATGAAGATGTGAACATCATTCGGTTGCAAACGGCATTTTCCTTTTAAACGGAATGATTAAATGGGACTGAATATCATTAACATTTTGGGGTAAATTAAAATGAAATACTTTTCAGTCATTTTGATTGCATTATTCCTTTTCGTGGTTGCCTTTGTGACGGATGCGTGTGCAAATGTTGCCGTTATTGTCAACAAATCGAATCCGGCGTCGGATGTTTCATACAATAACCTGAAGCATATCCTGGAAGTAAAAAAACAACGATGGGATAATGGCGAAAAAATCACCCTTGTATTCAAACCCATCACATCCAATGAGACGCAGTTTTTAATAAACAAACTGTATAAGATACGCAGCGAAAATTTCTACCAATACTGGATGTTGAAATCATACAACAATGAAATATCAGAATACCCGAAAATGACGGAGAGTTTAAGCGGAGTAATTACCCTTGTCTCGAAAATCCCAGGGGCAGTGTGTTTTATCGGCATAGACGAGATAGCCCAATGCGGTGACAATATAAAGGTAATCAGGGTCAACGGGAAAATGCCCGGTGAAGATGGTTACCCATTAATAAATAAGGAGAAATAAGTGTGAGAGAAATATTTTGAAACCTTGTTACACTGCCCGTCATAATATGGGTATTTGATATTTCCCTGTTTTTCCTGATCAAAATAAACACTATACAAAAAGGAGACACTATCGTGTGGGATATTTACTGGAGTCTCGTTATACCCCTCGTTATTATACTGGTTTTTAATGTTGCTTTGTTTGTGCTGATCAAAGCAAAAGTTATTCAAAGGTTAAAGCTGACGAAAAATTTAACCGTTGTGCTGCTCGTGGTAACATTGGTTCCTATCCTTTGTATAGGATTCGTAGCACAGAGAAAGATAACCTCTATTATATTTACCGGTATATGTGAAAGATTAAAGTCTGCGGGAAATACGCGCGCCATGTTTTTAAATGAGGTGTTGGAAGACGTAAGGATTGATGCGGAAACTATTGCACAACACTGGATAGTTACAGAGTATTTAAAACAAATATCCGTAAGCAAAGAAAACATCTCGGATCCTATTTTCAACACATTGCATAAGAACGCGGAGAGTCATCTAAATAGAACGCTATCGGCCAAGGGATTCGAAGATATTATGCTGGTTTCCACGGAAGGGAAAATAGAATTAACGGGCGCCAGGCACGAGACAGAGGTGGGCATTGATATATCATCAGAGGCGTATTTTAAAGAAGGCAGGGAAAAGACCTATTTTACAGATTTATTTTATAACAAATTTAGCAACAAAAATCAGATGTATGTTGTCACGCCCTGCTTCGATCTACAAGGCATGTTTGTGGGTTGTGTGATGATAGAAATGATAATGGAAGAGATTTATAGAATTTTGGAAGATCGTGAAGGGCTGGGCGATACCGGTGAAACGTATATTGTGAATCGGGATAAACTCATGGTTTCTGAATCCAGATTCCAGAAAGACTCCGTACTCAAGCTCAGGGTGGATACCGTTGGGGTAAATGAGGGTTTAAAGGGTACAAGAGGGCAGGACATTTACAGGGACTACAGGAACAAACCCGTATTTGGGGCATGGTATCCTATAAAGTATACCAACTGGGTTTTGCTTGCAGAAATGGATAAAGAAGAGGCGTTTGCGCCATTGCGGGTCAATCGGATAATCCATATTATCCTCATTTCTGTAACCGTAGGAATGGTGGTTATTATTGCTATCTTTTCTGCCCGTGCAACTACAAAACCGGTGCAGGAATTGATTGAAGTTTCAATGCATATTGGTGAAGGGAGACTGGATAAAGACGTAAAGATACAAAGTTACGATGAGATTGGTGTTTTGATTAACGTATTCAATGAGATGGTAAGAAATATGCGGTTATTGGCAACACAGGCAATGGTGATATCCAGGGGTGACCTTACAACCAGTGTGGATGCAAAAGGAGAGCTTGCAGGCGCATTTAACGATATGCTTGAAAATTTACGCTCGTTGATCAAACAATCTCAGGATTCGATTACACGCATTTCTTCCGCTTCGGTGGAAATGTTGTCCTGTTCTGAGGAACAATCAAGCGGTACCGCTGAACTGGCTGCCTCTGTAGGAGAAATAACCGCAACAATTGAGGAGCTTTCCACTTCTGCGAAACAGATTGCCGCAAACGCTGAATCTGTGGCAAAGGTTGCCGAGGATTCAGAAACCACATGCCATCATGGTATGGAAGCCGTTTCGGCATCGATTCACATCATGGAAGATATTAAGGGGGTGACACAGGACAGTGCGTCCAAAATTCTTTCTCTCAGTGAAAAAGCACAGAAGATTGGAGATGTGCTGGGAATTATTAAAGAGATTGCGGGTGAAACGCATTTGCTGGCCTTGAATGCCTCGATAGAGGCGTCTGCCGCCGGTGAATTTGGCAAACGGTTTGGCGTGGTGGCGGCAGAGGTGCGGAGGCTTGCAGAACGGACAAAGACGTCTGCCGAAGAGATAAAAGGCGTTGTTTCTGAGATACAGGTGGCAACCAACGCCGCTGTTTTATCTACAGAACAGAGTGTAAAGAATGTGGAGAAAGGTGTTGGGGTAGTGCAAAAGGCAGGGCAGTCTATTGAATCTATCCTGAATTTAACAAAAGAAACAACAGACGCCTCCAAACAAATCGTTATGGCAACGCAGCAGCAGAAAAGCGCTACAGAGCAGGTGGCAGTGACCATGAAAGAAATATCCGAGGTTGTAGGACAGACGGCCGCGGGATTGAAACAAACCACAGCCGCTGTCGCCGAATTGAATAAACTGGCAGACGATTTAAAGGAAATAGTTAAAAAGTTCAAGACGTAACATGGTAAATGGTTCTTCGGTAAAATTGTGTGGGTAGGCTAGAATTCCTCCCCCTTGATGGGGGAGGGTTAGGGTGGGGGTGCTAAAGAGTTGAGAAACAAACTTCAAAATATTGCTAAAATTCTCAGGAGAAGACCCACTGAGGCAGAGAAATTCATGTGGAGGTATTTAAAATCAAGACAATTAGAAGGTCTCAAATTCAGAAGACAGGAACCAATTGGCAATTATGTGGTAGATTTTGTATGTTATGAAAAGAAGATAATCGTAGAAATTGATGGTGGTCAGCATTGTGTAGAAAGAGACGGCAATAGAGATAGATGGTTAGAATCGCAGAATTTTAAAATTTTAAGATTTTGGAATACCGAAGTGTTGAAGAATTCACAAGGAGTGTGGGAGGTCATAAGAAAGAATTGTTTATCATGTGATTCACCCTCCCCTGCCCCTCCCATCAAGGGAGGGGAAATTTATGAGCATGATCACAGAAAAGCCTGAAGAAGTTTATGGGGAACATCCTGGTGTTTAAGATAGGGGAAAACTGTTTTGGAATAGAAACTGCGCATGTAAAATCCATAACGAAAAATTCTGAACGGGTTAAAGACAAACCTTTTCCAGGCTTTGCAGACGGCCTTGTGGACTACGATAGTCGAAAGGTATTTTTAGATAACAGGGTAAATAAATGTCGTGAGACGGAATTTATAGTAGCATCATTCGAGGGTGACGAGTTCGTAATACCAATCGATGAAATAATAGATATATTCCCTGTAGCGGAAAAGGATATCTTGCCTATTCCTGCCTTTGCCGTCAGGCATATGGCTAAAAACTTCTTTCAAGGGGTGTTTGCCGTGGGTGAGAAATTGGTATTAATATTGGATGTTAGCAAGTTGTTACATGAAGATGCTGACGCTTGATTTACACAGATTATAATTTAAGAGTATAGAAAATTTCATTTTATTTATGCGGGTCGAGCTATAGTATTAGGTATAAAAATCCCCCTTAACAAAGGGGGATAAAGGGGGTTGTAAATAACTCAGATATTTGGGGAAAAAACACAACCCCCCGTTCCCCCTTTTCTAAGGGGGATTAACTCGTATCTTACCTTTTTCAAATCCACACATGTAATAATATGCGATGTCCGTGCCCACTATGAAAATTTCTAAAGGAGTGTGATAGAACAATTCGATGCTGCGTTACCGATATGTATTTTGTTCTATACTGATATTGACTGTTTTAATTTGTAATGAAGGGTTTGCTGAAGGTGTGGAGGAACTTCATGGGAACAAAATTATGGACAATTCTTTCTTGCTTGAGGAGGCATACAATCAGGAGCCAGGAGTTATCCAGCATATTCAAACATTTCGATATTTGGAAAAAAGTAAGAACTGGGAATATTCTTTTACCCAGGAATGGCCTGTCCCAGGACAGAGGCATCAGCTTTCCTACACCATTCCCGTTAGCTATCTGAATGATCCTGTGAATGAAACTAACATAGGAGATATTGCGTTAAATTATCGTTACCAGCTTCTTTTCCGGGAGGCGGTTGCCCTTGCGCCTCGTTTTTCAACGCTTTTACCCACAGGAGATTATAAGGAAGGATTTGGCAGCGGCGCCCTCGGGTATCAGGTGAATATTCCGCTGAGTTTGGAACTCTCTGGCAAATTGGTGAACCACTGGAATGTGGGGACAACAATTACCCCGGGAAGTAAAGAAGCCAATGGAGCAGATGCCGATACCTTTGGATACAACTTTGGAACCAGTCTTATCTGGCTTGTATCGGAAAATTTTAACCTCCTGTGTGAGGCTGTATGGAATTCCCCGGAATCTGTTCAGGTAGACGGCACAAAAACAAGGAATGATACGTTGATTATTAACCCGGGCGCCCGATTCGCCATTAACTTTGAATCTGGATTGCAGATCGTGCCTGGAATTTCCTTTCCGATTGGTTTGGGACCTTCAAAAGATGAATACGGTGTATTTTTGTATCTTTCTTTTGAACATCGCCTGTTTTAAAGCAGATTTCTAAAAGGTGAATTTCTGTATAGGATTTTCATTTTATTCATACGGGTTTTAGGGTGATATGATACATAAAAATCCCCCTTAGAAAAGGGGGTTAGGGGGTTGTAAAAGAACTTCGGGAAAAACACAACCCCCTGCATCCCCCTTTGTTAAGGGGGATAAACTTAACACGGTAATACTATATTATGAGCAATGGTTTCGATATAACGGCATTTATCCCGAAGTTTGTTGACGAGAACAGGGACAGGATACAGAAATTAAATCGGGCAATTCTTGCCTTTGAAAAGGACGCATCCAACCTTGAATTGCTCAAAGAGATCATGCGGGAAGTCCATACCCTGAAGGGGACGGCAAGGATGATGGGGTTTGTCGATATTGTAACTCTGTCTCATAAGGTAGAGGATATGTTTGTGAAGGTTAAAGAAGGCGGTCTGCAATCAACAAAAGGACTGTATGATATTGTGTTTCAGTCGTTGGACATGATAGCAAACATGGTGGAGTCGAAACTTAAGGATGTCCGGTCAACAACTAACGTGGAGGAGATGTGCAGTCGGCTGGAGGTTGTTCTGAGCGCTTCCGGGTTGCAAGACAAGGAAGAAGTATCTCAACGTAAAGCAGATAAAGTTATTTCTGAAGTAGCAGAATCAAAAATTGTGGAGAATAAGCCACCCTCAATCTTTCCGGTTGAGCAAGAGGGTAAGGGGGCAGTAAGTGAAGCAAAGATTCCACAAGAAGGTAAAAAGACTATACGAATTGGGCTGGATAAGATCGAGGCATTATACAATCATTTGGTGGAATTAATCATGACGCAGATGACTTTTCGTCAAAGATGCGAGGACATGATGAAACTAAACCAATATGCGAAGCAGTTAAAGACGATAAAGGCTGAGACTGGGGCTGACTTAGGTTCTCATGAATCGGATAATAAAAAATTGCATCAGATTGTCACGCGATATAATAGAGTAGAGGATCACCTCCTGAAGGAGATATCAAGGCATTCAGAGGCGTCCGAGACAGACGTTGTTAAGCTCGACGCCGTCACAGAGGGTATTCGCCAGCAGGTGATGTCCATGCGCATGCAGCCCATTTCTACAATATTTGACCTGGCTACCCGTCTGGTAAGAGACCTTTCAAGACAATTTAATAAAGAAGTAGACCTTGTGGTTTCAGGAGCGGACGTTGAATTGGATAATAATATCATAGAAATATTAAAAGATCCCTTAGTGCATTTTCTGAGAAATGCTATAGATCATGGGATAGAAGAACCATCTCTCCGTATGTCCCTTGGGAAGAAAAAGGCAGGTACTATTTCATTAAGTGCGAAACAGGAAGGCGGGGACGTTTTGATTATTGTTGAAGACGATGGAAAGGGTATTGATAAAAAGCAGGTAAAGGAAACGGCTGTATGGAAAGGGCTTTTGAGTGAAGAAGAAGCTAAAAAGGTGTCGGATGAAGAAATTTATGAAATTATAATGAAACCCGGATTTTCAACAAGTAAGATTATTACAGATACGTCTGGACGTGGTGTAGGCATGGACGTCGTAAAAACAGTGGTAGATAGATTAAACGGTTCTCTCATTATTGAATCAACAGTAGGGCAGGGTACCAGGTTTGTTTTAAAAGTGCCGGCAACAATTGCTCTCATTAATGTTTTGATTCTACGGGTTGGGAATATGACTCTTGCCGTTCCCTCCGCGGGTGTTAACCGTGTGGCACATATTATTGGGAAAGATATAAGCACCCTGGAAGGAAAGGCTTCTGCTTTTATAGAAGGTCAAACCATTCCCTTGATTCACATGGCGGATATTTTTGTGCTGGCAAAAGAGGAGGGGAACAGGGACGATCATGTCCCAATTATCATTTCACGTTCCGATAGAGGAAAAATCGGTTTTATTGTTAGTGAGTTTTTATACGAAAAAGAGATTGTCTTTAAGGAATTTAAAGGGTATTTAAAAAAACCCCGATATTTTTCAGGCGTTACAACGCTTGGTACGGGTGAGATTGTCCTGATATTGAATATACAGGAACTTGCAAAGGCAAAGGAGTCATCGGGTTTATTACCCATAACGGAAGTTTTAACGGCAGGAAAACCCGCCGTAGAAAAACATACAATCTTGATTGTCGAAGATTCAATGATAACGGCAGAATTGGAGAAGAATATCCTTGAGAATGCAGGTTATGAGGTTAATATTGCAATTGATGGTATCGATGCTATGGATAAACTGCATGGAAAGAAATATGACTTGCTGGTAACTGATATCGATATGCCCAGGATGGATGGCTTTGAGCTAACGTCGAAGGTCCGGGCGGATAAAAGGCTAAAGGACTTGCCGGTCATTGTGGTAACGGTAAGAGAGAAGGTTGAAGATAAGAGGAAGGGTATCGAGGTAGGCGCTGATGCGTACATTTTGAAAAAGGAATTTGACCAGAACAACCTGTTAAATACGATAAAAAGGCTGATAGGAGAATAACAAGGAGAATTATGTTCGGAAAAATTAAAGTGCTGATTGTGGATGATTCTGGTTTTACCCAGGAAGTTTTAAAAACAATACTGGAAAAAGATTCAGCCATTCAGATAATTGGAATGGCCGGAGATGGTAAAAAAGCAATAGAATTAACCCAGAAGCTAAAGCCGGATGTCATTGTTATGGATATTAATATGCCTGTGATGAACGGCTTTGAAGCAACGGAACATATTATGGCATACTGTCCAACACCCATATTGATTCTTTCTTCTGTTATAGATAAAGAGGGGATTTTTACGACGTTTAATGCCCTTGCTGCCGGTGCGGTTGACGTGATGGAGAAACCTTCCATGCTGCCGAGCAACTCCTGGAGTGGTGTCGGTGATGTGCTTGTCAAAAAGATAAAGTCGATAGCTAAGGCAAAGGTTGTGACTCACGTAAAGGGAAGGGTAAAAGAGTTTTCTCCGCATGTTAAACCAGTCTCGCTGATTAAGTCAAATACGCCGGAAATTATTGGTATTGGGGCGTCCACGGGAGGTCCTTCTGTGGTGATGCAGATATTGAAAAGCATTCCATCTGACTATAGCCCGGGAATTCTGGTTGTTCAACACATGGCGAGTGGTTTTATAAAAGGGTTTTCAGACTGGCTTGGGGCTGCGTGTAAGGTAAAAGTCAAGCTGGCTAAGAATGGTGAAAAGATTGAAAGTGGACAGGTGCTGGTTGCCCCTGACGGGTGTCATACTATAGTCCGTAGTAAAAAAACCATTGGGTTGGTTTCGGGTGAAAAGGTATACGGTGTAAAACCATCCGTAGATATCCTGTTTAACTCTATTGCCGAGGTATATGGCAATAGCGCTGTCGGTGTTTTATTGACTGGTATGGGTGCGGATGGCGCAGAAGGTTTAAAACACATTAAGGATAACGGCGGTATTACGATTGCGCAGTCAGAGGGTTCCTGCACTGTTTTTGGCATGCCAAAGGTTGCCATAGAAAAAGGGGCTGCAAGCAAGGTTTTGTCTGTAGAAGACATTATACGTACGTTAAAAGGCATTGTTAATAACAATAGAGGGTTTTGAATTCAGAAGACAGGAACCAATTGGTATATATGTGGGAGATTTTGTATGGGGAAGGAAAATATTTTAGTAGTTGACGATAGCCCGTTGGTGCTGGAAGTCATAGGTAAATTTTTGAGTGATAAGGGATATAATACGCTTACTGCCTGTGATGGTATCGAGGCAATCGAGAAAACATTTAGGGAACTGCCGGATTTGATAATACTCGACATTACGATGCCAAAGATGAACGGGTATCAGGCCTGCCGTTTGTTGAAATCAGACCATGAAACCTGCGATATTCCAATTATTATGTTGACCGTAAGAGACCAGACAAGCGATAAGTATTGGGGTATCCAGACCGGCGCCGATGCCTATTTATCAAAGGAATTTGAGCAAAGAACCCTCTTGAAAACAATAGAGGACCTTTTACAGAAACGACAGAAAGCTGGATACAAAAAATCACTTATCAGGGAAAGCAGCCTGATTAATGCCGTTAACATCATTTCCAAAGTCAATGAGTTGCTCGATAAAAAACTCTTTGAAGCAACGGTATTAAATGAAATGAGTTCCTTAATTGAGAGAAAGATAGATAATTTCGAAGATATTGTGGATATGGTGATGGGAACCCTGGCAAAAATTCTGGAATATAACGTGACGGCGATTGTTACCATAGAGGAACACAATGTCGAGTGCTTTTTTAAGATTAATCATCCTGTGAGTGAACAGGATCTGAAGAAGGTACAGGAGTATACCAGAAGCTATTTGCAGGCAAACGGTGTCTCTCTAAAGGCATCAAATAAAATGACCGTTTTTGGACTCGACAAGATTAAACAGACAGGTGAAGCAAAAATGGCATTTTTCGATGTGCCGATAAAACACGATGGTAAACTGGGTGGATTGATTATATTGGCTCATGTTACCTCTGGAAGAATTGATAGCAAAGAAGAAGATTTTTTTAAGATTGTGGTAAAACAGGCTTTCATCATAATGGAAAATTCATGGCTTTACAATAAGGTGAAAAAGCTTGCAATTACTGATAGTTTGACGGATGTCTATAATCATGGTTTTCTGTATGAATGTTTAGGCAAAGAGTATGCCAGGGCGGAGAGGTACAAGTTGCCTCTTTCCTTTTTGATGCTGGATGTAGATTATTTTAAAAAGATAAACGATACCTACGGTCATCCTCAGGGAGATATCGTGTTATGTAAATTGTCTCAAATTTTAAAAAAAAGCATCAGGACTTGCGATACCGCAGGTCGTTATGGCGGTGAAGAATTTTCGATTGTACTGCCAGAAGCGAAAATGGAGGATGGCATAAATTTGGCTGAAAGAATTAGAAAGGAAGTTGAACAATATAATTTCGGAGATGCAAACAAGGTAATCAGGTGTACCATCAGTATTGGTGTTTCCAGCTATCCAGACCCGGGTATAAAAAATTTGGAAGACTTAATTAATAAGGCTGATAGGGCGCTTTACAATGCAAAGGCCGAGGGCAGGAACCGGGTGTGCATTATATAGTGAATACCAGGTGAATTAAATGTTTATATTTTCATATTATTTATGTGGATCAAGAGATAGTGGGTGTAAAAATCCCCCTTGGAAAAGGGAACGATCCCCATATCCCCCTTAACAAAGGGGGACTGAGGGGGTTGTAAATAACTCTCATGAAGATTTACTATAATCCAAAACGAAAAGCCCTCTCCAGAGAACTCAGAAAAAAGAGTACTTTATCTGAAGTCTTGCTCTGGAAAATAGTGAAAGGCAGGAAAATAAAAGGTTATCAGTTCATGCGGCAAAAGCCAATTAGTGATTATATCGTTGATTTCTTTTGTAGTAAGCTGAAATTGATAATTGATCTGGATAGAAAAATTTGAAAAGAAGATACAACCCCCTGTTTCCCCCTTTTCTAAGGGGGACTTGGGGAATTCCCCCTTAGTAAAGGGGGCTAGGGGGTTGTTTATGCTGGACATTTGCTGAGTATCAAAAAAGCCGTTGCCATGGGCAGCCTAACTTAAGTTTTTCATTATTTCTATGGAAGAAACAAAACGAGTATTGTCTAAAGTATTTTTTGATAAATTTCGTCAGTATATAGAGAGTCGCACAGGTATCTATATTGACGACAGTAAGCAAAATTCATTTAAAATAAGCCTGGATACCCGTATGAATATCCTGGGTATAAAAGATTATGATGCTTATTATTCGCTTATTACGACGAATGCCAGAGGGAAAAAGGAATTTGACGGATTATTGAATCTCATATTGATTAAAGAGACATTTTTCTTCCGTGACGATAGGCAATTGAATGTTTTAACGAAAAATATCCTGCCTGAATTGATTGAAAGAAAGAAAGAGAAAGAAATAAAGATATGGAGCGCAGGATGCGCTACGGGCGAAGAACCATATTCCATAGCGATGGCGATCATGGAAAGTCATCTACCCGACGATAGTAATGTCTCTGTTTATGCTACGGATATCAGTGAGGGGGCTTTGGAAAGGGCAGAAGGAGGCATCTATAATAAAAGCAGCATGCGGGCAATAGACAAAGAAATGCTAAATAAATATTTTACCCACAGAGACG
>Ga0209212_1006054_pt1 | contig 14035 bp, 10 predicted proteins | sample RifGroC2_FD_183996 | JGI IMG/M metagenome (GOLD analysis project Ga0209212, IMG submission 183996) | Groundwater microbial communities from Rifle, Colorado, USA - Groundwater C2 (SPAdes) (version 2) | ecosystem: Environmental > Aquatic > Deep subsurface > Groundwater | place: Rifle, Colorado... | reverse complement strand
GCGCGCGCCGCTCGGGTAGGAGGTGATCTGCGCCAGCACTATCTCTCCGTCCTTCGCGTTGGCGCTTCCCCCGGAGGGGCCGGGCGGCACGAAGAGGTCGCGCCCGAGCCGCGGGTCGTCCGGGACCACGCGTCCCCCCTTCCCTATCGCCTCGAAGCGCCCGACGATCTCGGTCACCCCGCGCTTGATGAGCGTGGTCACCCTTCCCTCGCGCTTGCCGTCGCGCCGGGTCGAGACCACCTGGGCCTCCACCACGTCGCCGTTCATGTAGCCAGAGAGGTAGCGCGCCGGGACGAAGAGGTCCTCCCCCCCGTCCTCCGGGACCACGAAACCGTAGCCGTCCCTGTGGGTGGAAAGCTTGCCGCGGATATCGCCGCCTGCCCCTGGCAAGGCGTAGATCCGCCCGGGGAGCTTGACGACTTCCCCCGACTCCACGAGGAAGTCCAGCTGATTGTCGAGCTGGTCCCTGTCGCGGCGCGATATGTTTAGCGCCTTGAGCATCTGTCTGTACGGAACCGGTTCGCCCTTGGCGAGCAACCTCATTACCGCGTCTTTTCCTTTGCGCATGAACAAACCCCTGTTGGGAATAAAAAGTATGGGGCTCCGTCTCTCGGCTCCCTCTTATATAAATAGATCAATGGATAATGCAGAACGGGGCGTTGAAAGTCAAGGTTCGCGGCAGGAATGCCGCTCCTGCAGTTGTGGGTGTTACGCTTCGTCAGCTTTGCCAGCGCTCTGCAAGCTCCCCCTCGCCCTCCGGGAGAGGGCTGGGGTGAGGGAGGGGACCGGGGCGTTGGCTGGGGCTGCGGATCGCCTTCGTGGCGCCCCCCTCACCCGGCCTTCGGCCACCCTCTCCCGGAGGGCGAGGGGGTGAACTTTCCGTCGTCCATTATCAATTGTCCATTGTCAATTGCTTTTCGCGGTTTCCGTCGTCAATCGTCAATTGTCAATTGTCCATTGCTTTTCAGCATTGCCTTTTCCTCTCCGCTCCGGTAGAAATAGGGGTTAGTTTTTCGGTCACAAGACAAGGGAGTCTCCATGCTTTGCCGTTTTATCGCCGCAGCCGTGCTGTTCTTCTGCGCCACCCTACCCGCCTCCGCCGTCAACCTGGGCAACCCCGCCGACCAGGCACTCGCCGCCGCTGCCGCCCGGATGCAGCTGAAAGACTATAAAGGCGCCCGCGACGCGGGAGGAAAGATCGCCGACAAGGGGGCCCGCTCCTTCGTGCTCGGCATCGCCGCAGCCAAGATGGAGTCCTGGGACGAGGCCGCCACGCAGCTTGCCGCAGCGGCGCAGACCTACCCCCTGCTAGCCGACTACGCACTCTACTACCAGGGACTCGCCCTCACGAAGCTGCAGCGCCTGGACGAGGCATTCCCCCCCCTTTACAAGCTTCTCAAGCAGTACCCTGAAAGCCGCCTTTGCCGCCCGGCGATGATCCTTTACGCCGACACCCTCGCCGCGGGGAATTTCCCCAAGGAGGCGCTGGAGACCTACTCAGCCTTCGTCGAACGCTACCCCTCGGGCAACGATTCCATTTCCGCCCTCTTCGGCTCGGCCCTTTGCCGCGAAAAGCTGGGCGACCCGGCTGCCGGGGCCGCAATGCTGCGCGGTATCTACCTCAATTACCCAGCCTCCCCCTTCGGCGACAAATCGGCCCGCGAACTGCAGCGTCTCGGCGCCTGCGGTGTCAACCTCGAGCCGTACAGCGGCGCCGACCTGTTCAAGCGCGCGGGGACGCTGTACGGGCTCGGCCGCTACAAGCAGGCTGCCGAGGCGTATGCGGGGATACCCCTCACCGGCGAAAAAGAAGATTTCATCGGGAAACTGATGCTGAAAAAGGGGCAGGCGCTCTACAAGGCCAAGCTCTATCAGCAGGCGCAGTCTACCTTCGCCGGCATCGCCGGCGCCGGCTCCCGCGAGGCCGATCTCTGGTCGGGGAGGATCTTCGACAAGACCGGCAAAGCCGACGATGCGTTCCGGCTTTTCGCCAAACTCGCGGAAGATCCCCAGGGAGGGAGCGTCAGCGAGGAGGCCCTGCTGGAGGCGGCATACCTGAAGCGTTTCCAGAGGAAGTGGAGCGAGGCGCTGCCGCTTTTCAAGAGGTACCTGGCCCGGAGCGGCAACCAGAAAAACAGCAACGTGATGTGGGAGGCGGCATGGTCCGGCTACCAGTCGCGCGCCTACCATGAGGCGGCCCCGCTGTTCAGGAAGCTGGCCGACAGGGACGAGGCGCGGGAAAAGGCGCTCTACTGGCTCGCAAAGACGCTGACAGCCGCCGGCGACGGCAAGGGCGCCGAGGAGGCATACGGCGCGCTTGCCTCCGAGTTCCCGATGGGATACTACGCCCTGATTGGCAACAAGTGGCGCAGCGGCGATGACTTGCCCCTTCCCCCCAAGAACCTCGCCGAGGCGCTGCCGATGCCGGCCGGGTTCGAACGGGAAAAGGCCCTCATCTCCTTCGGCATGTTCGAGGAGGCCGCCAAGGAACTCACCGGCTCCAAAAAGAACAAGAGTGCGGCAGGGGTAGCGAGGCTTTACCTGGAGATGGAGAACTTTAACGGCGCATATCACACCATGGCGAAGGAAAAGCCGAGGAAGGGAGATAAGGATAGCGCGACCGTCTGGGGCGTGAACTACCCGCTGGCGTACCAGGAAGACGTGGCTAAAAACGCGGCCGCAAACGCGCTCCCGGAGAGCCTCGTCTACGCCATCATGCGCACCGAGAGCAACTACTTCCCCGCCGCCCTCTCGCCGGTCGGGGCCGTCGGCCTGATGCAGATCATGCCGGCGACCGCGGAGAGCATGTCCAAGGGGGGGTCGCTGAAGCTCACCAACCCCGACCTGAACATCAAGCTTGGCGCGCGGCACCTGAAGGACCTGCTCTCGCTCTACGAAAGGAACCTGACCCTTGCAGTCGCCGCCTACAATGCCGGCTCGGGGAACGTGAAAAGATGGCAGAAAGGCTACGGCGACCTTCCGCAGGACGAGTTCGTCGAGAGCATCCCGTTCCGCGAGACGCGCGAGTACGTGAAGAAGGTGGTGAGCAGCATGGAGGTGTACCAGAGGCTCTACCGGCTCCCCCCCTACAAGCAGCCCGAGGTGCAAAAGAGCGTCGTCCCCGAGGACAAACAGCCCCCCGCTGAAGGGAGACTGGCCCTGAGCGTCACGCAGTAGCAGGATTCACGGAATCGGCTCGCGAGGCCCCGTACCCTGACCAACTTCCCGCCGATCGGGAGGTACTCACCCTAAACAACACGTGAGTCACGCATATGCCGCCGGGGCTTGCCCCCTTCCGCTGTCGCAAAGCCTGAACCTTCGCTCTTCTGTGTCCACGGTGGTCAAGCTCCTGCTTGTGGCGGGGAGCGTGAAGTAAAAGGTGGCCCCTTCCTCCACCTTTGCCTCCGCCCAGATCTTCCCCCCGTGGCGCTGGACGATGCGATGCGCCGTGGCAAGTCCTATTCCCAGCCCTTCGAACTCCTCTCCTCCGTGCAAGCGCTGGAATACCTGGAACAGGCCGCCCTGGTAGGCCATGTCGAAACCGGCGCCGTTATCCTTGACGAAGATCGTCTCCTCCCCAGCCACCTGCATGCTGCCGAATTCGATGCGGGCGACCTCCTTCCTGGAGGTGTATTTCCAGGCGTTGCCCAGGAGGTTCTCCAGCAACTGCCTCAGCAGATACGGGTCGCCGGAGACCGTGATCCCCTCTTCCATGACGACATCGACGCGACGGGCCGGCTCCGTCTCCTGCAGCATGGCGAGTATCGATGCCGCCAGCGTGCTCACGTCCACCGGTTCCGGGCTGATGCCAACCCTCATGACCCGGGACAACTCGAGCAGATGATCGATGAGAGCGCCCATCCTGCTTGATGCCGCGCCGATCCTGTCCAGGTAGCCGCGGGCATGCTCCGGTAGATGGTCCCCGAAGTCCTCGGCCAGCATGGCGCTGAAACAGTTGATATGGCGCAAGGGGGCGCGGAGGTCGTGGGAGACCGAGTAACTGAACGCCTCCAACTCGCGGACCGCAGCCTCGAGTCCTGCCGTTCGCTCCCTGACCCGCCGTTCCAGCATCTTATTCAGGTGTCTCAGTTCATATTGATGCCGTGCCTCGCAACGACAATGGGCCTCCTTGGTCTGCCTGCGCTGCGCCGCCTCCGCTTTCGAGTGACGAACCCTGTTGATCAGCCCGAAGAGCTTGTCCACCTTGAGAGGCTTGAGAAGATAGTGGTCGATGCCGATCTCGATCGCCCTCAGCATGTCGGCGGGGTCCGTGTAGGCGGTGACCGCGACGATTACCGCGTCCGGTCTGATCTGCTTCATCTCTGCCGCCATGCAGATTCCGTCCATCATCGGCATCGCGATGTCGGTGATCACCATGTCGGGCGAGTGAAGCTTGAAACTCTCGAGACCTGACCTGCCGTTATCCGCGGAGTGGATCTTCAGGTCCGAATAACTGGCGGCGATCATGTCGAGGATGGTGTTCCGGGTGTAACCGTCATCTTCGACCACCAATAGGGAAAACTTCAGCGAAGTCATAGCCTACCCCTAATCTTTCCGATGCAAATTTCGATTTTGCTGTGCCAGCCCACCCCGCCCTACGCCCCCGTGCAAAGCCCCGCTGCCAGACTAGCAAGCCGGGCACGACTGCTCACTCCCGCCGCTGGGGACCTCGATCCGGAACTCTGTACCGCCGGGCGTGTTGCAGACGGTGAGTCTGCCGTTCATGCTCTTGTCGATGATGGACTTCGACATGTACAGGCCGAGCCCCGTCCCGCACTCCGGCCCCTTGGTTGTGAAGTAAGGATCGAACACCTTGTGGATGATCCCCTCCGGGATTCCACCGGCGTTGTCGGAAACGGTCAGCACCGACCTGCCGCTCTCGGTGAAGGAGGATATGCTGACCAGCCTCTCGTGGTCGGGCGCGCGCTCCGAGAAAGCGTCCCTCGCGTTGCTCAAGAGGTTCAGGAGTACCTGGGAGTATTCGTTCGGGTAACCGTATATCTCGGGATCGTCCTTTATCTTCAGTTCGAACCCGATACCCAGGTTCTTGAAACTCCCTTCGATGAGGGAGAAGGTCCTGGTCGCGACCCGGCTCACCTGGAACGATTCCCGCTTCTTGTCGGGTCGGAAAAAAGTCCGGAAATCGTCGATCGTTTGCGACATGTGCTGGAGCACACCCATCAGGTTGGCTACCCTTTCGTCGAAGAAAGCCTGGGTCACCCCCCCCTGGTTATGCCTCAGTTGCAGTTCCTGGACGATCAGCCCCACCACGTTCAACGGCTGCCGCCACTGGTGGGCGATGTTGCTGATCATCTCCCCCATCGCCGCCAGCCGGCTCTGCTGCACGAGCAACTGATCCTTCTCGTAAAGCGATTCCATCACCCTCAGCCGTTCCAGTGTTTCCTCTTTCAACGCCAGTTCCACCTCGCGCCGGCGGGATTCCCCTTCCATGTTTTCGAGGGCGAAGGAGATATCCGAAGCCATCTGCGACAGCAGCCCGGCAACTTTGGAGCGGAAATAATTCATCTCCCCGGCGTAGATGGTCAGCGCCCCGATCGACTTCCCGTCCAGCTTCAAGGCGATGGCGGCCGAGGAGCGGTACCCCCGCTTTCCCGCTTCCTCCCGCCAGGGCCCGGCGCACGGATGGTTCATGACATCCTCGCAGACCTTCAAGCACCCTTCCCGTATCGCGGCGCCGGTCAATTCCACCGGGTCGTGTTCCGGTCCCACGCGGACGCAGACGGCGTCCAGGTACCCCTCGTTCCTGCCGCTCCAGGCGACCGGCTCGACCTTCCCCGTCTGTTCATCTACCACGCCGATCCAGGCCATGTTGAAGCCGCCATGCTCCACAGCTATGCGGCAGATCTCACGGAACAACGAGTCCCGGTCAACGGCGCGGACGATCCCCTTGTTGGTTTCGCTCAACACTGTATAGAGCCGGTTCAGGCGCAAAAGCTTCTGGTTTGCTTCGGACAGGTGCAGGTAAGGCTTCTGTACCGCCGAAGCGAAAATCCCCTTGTAGATCAGGTAAAACGCCACCACCTTGTAGATGTGCCCCAGCACGTTCAAAGTGCCGAAACAGTTGGTGTACGAAGCGAAGACGGCCTCGCTGAAGATGCAGATGATGAAGGCCGCCAGGAAGTACAGCAGATGCCTGTCTCCCGTTTTCTCCATCCGCCTCCAGTACACAAGCCAGGAGCAGGCCAGCAGCAAGATGACGACCAATTCCAGGAATCTCTTCAACGGAGTCAGCCCCACCCCCTCAATGGCCGTGGCAGGGAGGTATTCGGGGTAAAAGACGACGGCCATGAAGATGGAGCCCGTCAAGGCGACCGCCGCGGCCATCATGGTCTGCCGGGAAATCCAGCGTCTTTCCTGCTCTGGATTTATGAAGGCACTGGCGAGAAATGTGGCAGCGCCAAGGAGCCTGGCGCCGATCAAGAACTGGGTAGATTTGTTGAAGGAGTTGGGCGTTATGAAGGCGGGCATCGCCTGATTGCTCATGGTATGCATAAAGTCGAGGAGTCCGACGACAAGAAAGGCTGTCCCCATGAACAGTGCGCGCTGGTCCTTCGACTGCTCGCAGGTGTACCAACCCACGCTGAAAATGCACAGGGAAACCATGATGCTGAAGAACTCGGCGATGTTATGGAAAACGAGGTAAGAACTCTTGTCCATCACCATGCCGAGTTCCAAGGGGAACAACAGCAACATCAGGAACGGAAGGCAAAAGACGCTAAAGGTACCGGCCATTATGGCATTAGGTGAGAGCTGTTTCGAGGCGTTTGGCATAACTGTCCCCGGTTTCTTTCTGAAAGCGCCCAATGGAGCCGCGCCAATTCCAGATACCAGGCGCCTAAGTCGACAGCAGCCGCGCCTGACGGTCACACGATTCAGTGTGGGTTTCTTTTATCTGGCTGAGTGATATTGAGTCCTGACAAAGAGTGATGTGCTGTCCCACAAGATGCAGTTTGTTAAGATATCACGATAAACCAGTGTTAACAATTAAAACTTGCTATAGTTGTGGAAGTATTATTGAAACCGTTGCGAAGAATTCCCCGTTGGTTTGGGTGGATATGATATTGACAGCATACTGATTATATGGATAATGAGCATTTCCGCAGCAGCAAACTCGCCAAAGTTACGGCTATATTTCATGTTTTTCCGGCTCGCGGTCAGGGCGCTGAAGCACCGGTCGTACACAGGAAACCATTTACCGGGAGGAGGTTCTATGAGTACTGAGGGAACGACGCCGATCGACATCGAGAAGATGGTAGGCTTCCTGCTGGCGAAGGCGTACCAGCGCGCCTGCCTGATCTTCAAGGAGCATTTCGAGCAGTACGACCTGACTCCCCAGCAGTTCGGCCTCCTCGGCTTCCTGTGGCGGGAGGACGGCATCACCCAGGCGCTCCTGTCTGCCAAGAGCCAGATCGACCGGACCACCATGGGGGGACTGATCGACAGGCTGGAAAAGGAGGGACTGGTGGTGAGGCGCGCTCATCCGGAGGACCGCCGCGCCTACATGGTCTGCCTGACGGAAAAGGGGAAGGCGCTGGAACCGGAACTCACCCCCCTGGCTCTCCGGGCGCAGGAGAAATTCATCGGGAAGCTCGACCCCCAGGAGGTCGAGACACTGAAGTCCCTGCTGGAGAAAATCCGCAACTGATCCGGGAGCATGCATGCGAAAAGTTATAGTTTTACTGGCAGTGATCTCGCTCGCGGCTGCCTCGGTTGCCCGGGCGGAACAGCTGACCCTCAGGGAATGTCTGGACAAGGCTGCCGCAACCAGCAACACGCTGAAAGCCGCCTCCCATGAGGTGAAGATCGCCGAGGAACAGATCGGCATTGCCGCCACGGGGCTTAGGCCGCGCATAGACCTGCAGGGGGGGTACGTCGCCCAGTTGAGGGCGCAGGCAGTGAAGTTCGGCGCCATCGAGCAGGAGACCCAGGATGCCCGCTTCCCCTACGCGAACGTCGCACTCTACGACACCCTTTACGACTTCGGCCGGACCGGTGCGCGCCAGGGGATAGCGAAGCTGCAGCGTGACGCGTCGCTCTATTCCTATTCCGCTACCGAGCAGGATATCTTCCTCCAGGTGGTGCGCGCCTACTTCGGCATCATGGCCGCGCAGAAGCTGCTGGCAGCCGCCGACGACGAGGTCATCCAGATGGTCTCGCACCAGAAGACGGCGCAGGCGCTTTTCGACCAGGGCGTAGTGACAAGAAACGACCTGCTCCAGGCCGAGGTGCGGGTTGCGGCCAGCAGGCAGAACCAGTACAGCATGCTAAACGAACAGCAAAACGGCTGGCTGGTGCTCAACTACCTGACCGGCGCCCCTGCCGACTATCGCGGCGAACTCAAGCCCGAGTTCGAGCCGGTCCCGCTCGTCAACCCGAAAGCGACGCCCGATCTCTCCAAACGCGGGGAGGTCGCCGCATTGAGGGCGGTGGTCGCAGCGGGAGACCTCGCAGTCAAAGAGGTGAAGAGCAACTACTACCCGGAGATCTTCGCGAAGCTGGGCGTGGACTACCTGGATAACAGCAGGGTGCGGGAGCAGGCGATCTGGGCGGCGACGCTCGGTTTCAAGGTGAACCTCTTCGACAGCGGCGCCACCACCGCCCGGGTGCGGCAGGCGGTGCAGGCACGCTTCAGGGACGAGGAAAGGCTGAGGGATCTCGAGGAGAGGGTCAGGCTGGAGTTCTCCATGGCCCAAAACGACATGAAGGTGGCGCAAGCGAGGATCAAGGTCGCCGAGAAGGCGATCGCGCAGGGGATGGAGAACCTCCGCATCACCAAGGACCGCTACCAGGAGCAGGTCGGGACGGCCACCGAGGTGATCGACGCCCAGACCCTCCTGACCCAGACCAGGACCGAGTACTACCGCAGCATACTGGATCTCCAGGTCGCCGCTGCCAGGGTGAAGAGGGCGACGGGGGAGCTTTAAAAAACAGGTTGAGGCAAAGATAAAGGTAAAGATAGAGGTTTCAAGACAAGTTCATCACTGATTTAGCTGATTGCCCTGGAGAATGGAATGGCTGAGGAAAGCACCGTAGAAACGGAACAGGAAACGCCCGCCAGGAGGGGGCTCAACAAGAAACAGCGAGGCGGCATCGTATTGCTGATAATCCTCATTGTCGCCACGGCCTACGGGCTTCACCTGTGGGTCAAAAGCAAGACGCATATCGAGACGGACAACGCCTTCATCGAATCGCATGTTCACTCCGTCGCCGGCAAGATCCCGGCCACCGTGCAAAGGGTCCTGGTGACCGACAACCAGTACGTCCACAAAGGGGACCTGCTGGTGGAACTCGATGCCGCCGATTTCCGGGCCCGCGCCAAGACCGCCGCTGCCTCGCTGGAGATGGCGAAGAACGAGACCTCGGGGGACTATGCGCAGGTGGAGAGCGCCCGCGCCAATGTCGGGCTCGCCAACGCCCGGATGGAGCAGGCGAACCTCGACCTGAAACGGGCCGAGGCGCTTTACGCCAAGGAGGTCATCCCCAGGGAGCAGTTGGACAGGGTCCGGACCGCGCAGCGGGTGACCCAGGCGCAGTTGAGGGAAGCCCAGGAAGCGGAGAACCGCGCCGAGGCGATGATCGGCATTTCCGGCACCGGCTCCAAGGACGCCAGGGTGGCCCAGAAGCAGGGTGAAGTCGAGGCCGCGACCCTGAACCTCTCCTATACCCGTATCGTCGCCCCCAGCGACGGCTACATCACCAGGAAGTCGGTCGAGGTTGGCAATTACGTGCAGCCGGGCCAGGCGCTCATGGCGGTGGTCACCCTGGAGGACGCCTGGGTAACGGCGAACTACAAGGAAAGCCAGCTGGCCGACGTGAGGGCTGGACAGAGGGTGGCATTCACCGTCGATACCTATCCCGGACGCCACTTCACCGGCACCGTGCAGAGCATCATGGCGGGAACGGGCGCGGCATTTTCCATGCTCCCCCCGGAAAACGCCACCGGCAACTACGTGAAGGTGATCCAGCGGATCCCGGTGCGGATCGCCATCGACAAGGGGAGCGACCCCGAGCACCTGCTGCGCGTCGGCATGAGCGTGGTCCCCACCATCCTGACCGGCAAGACCTTCGGCCAAGTCATGGGCATTGGCAAGTAACCTTCTGGCGGTCCGATGAAAACGGCTGAAGAGAAAAACGTAAACAAGTGGCTGATCACCATCACGGTCATGCTCCCGGCCATCATGGAGATCGTCGACACCTCGGTCGCCAACGTCGCCCTCCCCCACATGCAGGGAAGCCTCAACGCCGGGACGGACGAGATCACCTGGGTCCTCACCTCCTACCTGGTGAGTAACGCGGTGGTCCTCCCGATGACGGGGTGGCTCGCCCGCATGTTCGGCCGCAAAAGGTTCCTCATCACCTGCATCACCCTCTTCACCCTCGCCTCGCTCATGTGCGGCGCGGCTCCGACCCTTGCGCTGCTGATCTTCTTCAGGGTGCTGCAAGGGGCCGCCGGAGGCGCCCTCATCCCGATGAGCCAGGCGATCATGATGGAGACCTTCCCGCCCTACCAGCAAGGGATGGCCATGGCGATCTTCGGCGTCGGCGCTATGTTCGGTCCGATCATCGGCCCGGCACTCGGCGGCTGGATCACCGACAACATGTCCTGGCGCTGGATCTTCTACATCAACATACCGATAGGGATCGTCGCGGTGGTCATGGCGAGCTTTTTCATCTACGACCCGAGTTATCTGAAGCGGACCAAGGTCTCCATAGACTACTGGGGGCTGGGGCTCCTCACCCTGGGACTGGGCGCGCTCCAGATCGTGCTGGACAAGGGACAGCAGGAGGACTGGTTCAACTCCCCCTTCATCATCGCCTCCTCCGCCGTGAGCTTCCTCTCGCTGCTGGCGCTGCTCTACGTCGAGCTGACGCACCCGCACCCGATCGTGAACCTGCGGCTTTTCAAGAACGTCTCGTTCTCGGCCGGCAACCTCGTCATGTTCGCCGTCGGCTTCTGCCTTTACAGCTCCATCATGCTGATCCCCCTGTTCCTGCAGACGCTGATGGGGTACAACGCGACCATGGCCGGCATGGTGCTGGCGCCCGGCGGCGTCGCAACGCTCGTCTGCATGCCGTTCGTCGGTGCGGTCATCCAGCGCTACGACGGCAGGAAGGTTGTCTTTCTCGGGCTGCTGATAGCAGCCTCGTCGATGTTCATCATGCAGGGATTCACGCTGGAGGCGGCCTACCGCGATTTCGTCTGGCCGCGCGTGGTGCTGGGCGTGGGGCTCGCGATGATCTTCGTCCCGTTGACCACCGTCACGCTGGCGACCATATCCAGGGAGGAAATGGGGAACGCCACCGGGATCTTCAGCCTCTTGAGGAACATCGGCGGCAGCGTCGGCATAGCCATCTCGGCCACGCTATTGGCCCGCTATTCCCAGTTCTACCAGACCAGCCTGGTGGCCCACGTGACCCCGTACAACCCGCTGGTCCAGTCCCAGCTCCGCATGCTGAAGGGGGCCACCATGGCGCGCGGCATGGACGCGGCCGCTGCCGACAAGACGGCGCTCGCCATCATCTACGGCACGGTGAGGAAGCAGGCCTACATGCTCTCCTACAACAGGATCTTCTTCGTCGTGGGACTCGCCTTCCTGGTCATAATCCCGCTCCTTTTGCTCCTGAAGAAGCCGCAGAAGCACGCCCCGCCGCCACCGGCACACTGACCTTTTGGCACACTGACCGCTTGCCCCTCGCCCCTCGCCCTCCGGGAGAGGGTGGCCGCAGGCCGGGTGAGGGAGCTGCCACTGCGTGAGATTGTTGCCCATTGCAACGCCCTCACCCCGACCCTCTCCCGGAGGGAGAGGGGGAAATGGGACAGCCCCTCTCGTTCCCAAGCTGGAGCTTGGGAACGAGAAAAGGCGGGGTAGCTACCCCCGCCTTCTCATGGTTTCCATCAACGTTCAATCCGCTCAATCTGTTGCATGCTACTTCTTCCCTCTCGTTCCCAAGCTCCTGCTTGGGAATGCACCGCAACCGGAAGCTTCGCTTCCTCAAGATGCAAAGCCTGAGCTTTGCGAGCAGCCCGATCACTCGAAAATCGTGGACAACTTCGCCAGGACTTCATCCATGATCGCCACCGGTACACCCTCCAGTTTATGTGCACTGCGCGAGGCTAAATCGAGCGCGCGAGGCTGGTCACATCTGATTACACCCGTTGTTTTCGTTCCAGCCCCAATCAGCGATACGGCAAAGCCAGCCGTGCGCGCGAAGTTGCCCCCGCTGGTAATTGGCAGTACGACTGGCGTTTTTGTTAGACGGTTGAAGGATGACGGAGACACAACCAGAACGGGCCGTGTCCCCTGCTGTTCATGGCCTGAAGTCAGGTCTAGTGAAACCAGATAAATATCGCCACGCTCCATTACAGTAGCTCACTGCCGACTGGCTTGCTATCCAGCCAAGCGCGATCTTCTGCGCTGACCTCGGCCGATGCGTCGCATTGAGCCAACAGTTCGTCTAGGCTGTATCGCGGACGCAATGTTGGTTCAACCACAAGGCGGCCGTGATCGACGGCCAGGCCAACCGTAGAGCCAGCGTGTAAATGCAGGATATCGAGGATGGCCGGTGGTACGGCAAGCATGATCGAACCGCCTACTTTACGCAGGTTTGTTGTGTGCATAGTCCACCCCCTACAAAGTTATACCTAAATATAACTTTAAAGGGTCAAAATTGCAATAAAAACAAATAGGTGAACATGAGAGGCATGACTGTTATCCAATTCGCCCTGGCTCATGATAGCTACCCCGCCTTCTCATGGTTCAATCTGCTCAACTGTTGCACCCCTACTTCTTCTTTGCGGCCTCTTCTTCCGCGGCGCGCTTTTCATGCGCCTCACGGACGCGGTCAAGCTCCTGCCAGTGGGCGTCCCAGTCCTTTTTCCTGATGAAGTGCAGCGCGACGCTCCCGCCGACTATGCAGAGGCCGAAGAAGAACTGCATCACCCTGAAGCCGTCCGCCACGCCGTAGATCATGCAGGCGACACCGACCAGGCCGAGCAGCACGGGGGCGCTGAAGATGAGGCTTACCAGGGACTGTTGCTGCGATTTGTCTGCCATCGTTTTACCCTTTTTCCAGACTCATCCCACCGTCCCAACTCCCCCTCGCCCTCCGGGAGAGGGTCGGGGTGAGGGCATCGGCAGCATTGAGATGGTGGCTAACTTCCAAGTTAGGTGATGCTACGGATAAATTTGAGTTTTGCAGCGCATGTGGCACCGCCCTCACCCCTGCCCCTCTCCCGGAGGGCGAGGGGGGTGGAAGGCAGACTATTCCATGCGGCTGGTGATTTCGATCAGGTGGTAGCCGAACTGGGTCTTCACCGGGCCGAGTACTTTCCCGACCTCGCCGCTGAAAACGACCTCGTCGAATTCGCGCACCATCTGCCCCGGACGGAACTCGCCCAGCGCCCCACCCTGGTTGCGGGACGGGCAGGAGGAGTTCTTGCGCGCGACCTCGGCGAAATCCGCTCCCTCTTCAATCTGCTTCTTCAAATCGAGGCACTGCTGCTCGGTTGCCACCAAAATATGACGTGCTTTTGCCGTTGCCATTGATCTCTCCTCTTCTCGTTGTTTGTCCAGCTCCTCAACCTAAATCTTTATCTTTATCTTTATCTTTATCTTAGTTTACGCGTACCTGACCAGCTCGGACATGTCGCGCACGGCGCGGTCCAGCCCCACCAGGATGGCCCTGGACATGATGGAATGGCCGATGTTGAATTCCTCGATGCCGCCGATGGCCGCCACCTTCTTGACGTTGATGTAGTTGAGGCCGTGACCGGCGTTGACGCCCAGATCGAGCTTGCGGGCGAGCTTCACTGCGTTCTCGATCTTGATCAGCTCCAGCTCTTCCTCTTTCCAGCTCCTCGCCTCGGCGAAGGAGCCGGTGTGTATTTCGATGTAATCGGCCCCAATCTTGTTGGCGACCTTGATCTGGTCCGGGTCCGGATCGATGAAGAGGCTGACGATGATCCCGCCTTGCTGCAGCTTCTCTATGGCCCCCTTCAGGGCTTCCTGGTGGA
>Ga0209212_1006053_pt1 | contig 14043 bp, 17 predicted proteins | sample RifGroC2_FD_183996 | JGI IMG/M metagenome (GOLD analysis project Ga0209212, IMG submission 183996) | Groundwater microbial communities from Rifle, Colorado, USA - Groundwater C2 (SPAdes) (version 2) | ecosystem: Environmental > Aquatic > Deep subsurface > Groundwater | place: Rifle, Colorado... | reverse complement strand
TCTTGTTTAGTAATCTTTTTCTAGACCTTTTTCTTGCACAACCTTTTGTCGCTCTTGGCATATAACAACTCTCTTTTTAAAAAAATTCAAATAAGTATTTTTAAGACAAATTTAAAGCTCTTTTCATTATTTTACTAAAAGCCGGAGAAACTCCTGCTTTCTTCCTCATGTGCGCCTTGCGTCTTCCTGATTTTCCAGACAACAGATGGCCTTTCCCAGCCCTTGATCTCTTTATCTTACCTTTAGCGCCAACCTTTATCCTTTTTTTAAGCCCTTTGTGTGTTTTTAATTTTGGCATCTATAAATCTCCAATAAATTTATTCCGTTTAAGTCCCCCTTAACAAAGGGGGATTCAGGGGGTTGTGTTTTTTCTTGGCTATTTACAACCCCCTAGCCCCCTTTTCTAAGGGGGATTTTCTATACCATACATCGTATAACCCGCATAAATAAAATGAAAATTCCTATACATTAAATTAAAACTTATGTTTATTTGGGAGACAGGATCATTCCCATCCTGCGCTCATCTGATATCTTGTCCTTCTCTACTTTGGCGATGTCCTCTAACGCAGCAGCAATTTGTTTTAAGATTTCATTGCCCAGTTCAGCATGGGCCCGTTCACGCCCCTTAAACATCATATTAATAAGCACGCGGTCTTTGTTTTCTAAAAATTTTCGAGCCTGACGTATTTTTGTTTGAATGTCATGCTCGCCAGTCTTTGGCCTTAATCTTAATTCTTTTAACTGAACCACGTGTTGCTTCTGATGCATCTTTTTCTTTTGTTTATACTTAAACTTTCCGTAGTTCATAATTCTGCAAACAGGTGGGCTTGCATCGGGGGCTACCTCGACGAGGTCAGATTCAACACTCTTTGCCTTTGCTATAGCCTCTTCTTTGGTAATCACTCCGACCTGCACACCGTTCTCGTCTATCAGTCGTACTGTAGAAGAGCGGATACGTTCGTTAATTCTTAATTCTTGTGAAATGTATATTTTCCTCCTAAAAAATGAAAATTATTTTTTTTCCTGAATTTCAGTTTCAACATTTTTTATAAATTCCTCAATTGAAATCACCCCTTCCACTCCCCTTTTCCTGCTTCTTACGGCAACAGAACCACTCTGCATCTCTTTATCACCAACAATGAGCAGATAGGGAATTTTTTCCAGTGTGCCTTCACGTATCTTATAATTGATCTTGGAACTGCCCGTGTCACATTCTACCCTAAAATTCTTTAAAAGCAACTGGGCTTGTAATTTTTTTGCGTAATCAATGTGTGCATCAGTAATGGGTAATATCCTCATTTGAATTGGTGCAATCCATAAAGGGAAATCACCCGCATAGTGTTCTATCAAGCACCCAACAAATCGTTCCATCGCCCCAAGAACCGTACGATGTACCATCACGACACGATGATGATTACCATCTGAGCCTACATACTTAACATCAAATCTCTCTGGCAGATTAAAGTCTACCTGAATAGTTGGTCCCTGCCATCCACGTCCTATAGCGTCCTTGACCTTGATATCAATAGCTGGACCATAAAATTTCGCTTCTCCCTCCATCCGCGTATATTTAAGTCCTTTTTTATCGAGGGCAATTTTCAAGGCATTTTCGGCATGATCCCAAACATCGTCCCGACCTATGTATTTTTCCTTTTCTCCCTTACCCCGTACGCTCAATTCTATCTCATATTCATTAAACCCGAAACTCGACAACATAAATTGAGCAAGCTCAATCACGCCTAAGATTTCATTTTCTAATTGGTCTGGGGTGCAGAATATGTGGGCATCGTCCTGAGTAAACCCTCGTACACGCAATAATCCATGCAAGACACCCGACCTCTCATATCGATACACAGTTCCCAACTCCCCCCACCGCAATGGCAGATCACGGTAACTGTGAAGCTTAGTTTTATACATAAGCACCGCAAAGGGGCAGTTCATGGGTTTTAAGATATATTCCTGACCGTCAACCTCAATTGGAGAGTACATGCTCTCGCGATAAAAATTCCAATGGCCACTGGTTTTCCACAAATTGATCTTAGCAATATGTGGACTGTAAACAATATCGTAACCCCTTTTGAAATGCTCTTCCCGCCAGAAATTCTCTATAATGTTGCGCATTCTGGCACCCTTTGGATGCCAAAAAGTCAGCCCTGACCCTCCCTCTTCGTGAAAACTGAAAAGGTCTAGATCTTTTCCGATTTTTCGATGGTCACGTTTTTCAGCCTCTTCAAGAAACTTTAAATATTTATCAAGCTCTTTTTGTGTGAAAAATGCCGTGCCGTAAATACGTTGCAGCATGGGATTCGTTTCTTTCCCACGCCAATAAGCACCAGCTACGCTCAGGAGTTTGAAGGCTTTGACCTTGCCAGTCTGATAAATGTGAGGACCACGACACAGGTCTACAAAATCTCCTTGTGTATAAAATGATACTGTATCATCCTCGATATCCTTAATAAGTTCTACCTTGAAAGGCTGACCAAGTGCTTCCATCTTTTTTATGGCCAGATCACGAGGGATTTCCATTCTTTTAAAGGGAATATCCTCGCGGATAATCTTAGCCATTTCTTCTTCAATCTTCTTTAAATCTTCGTCAGACAAACTATGCTGGAGGCCAAAATCGTAATAAAATCCATTTTCAATGGTAGGTCCAATGCCGAATTTTACACCCGGGAAGAGCTTGCTGACCGCCTGTGCCATAATGTGTGCTGTGCTGTGGCGAAGGATTTCTAAACCTTCTTCTGTATCTTCCGTGATAACAGACAGAGAAATGTCTTCTTTGATAGGGAAACTGAGGTCTACGAGTACGCCGCTAGCCTTGCCCGCCAGTGCCCTCTCACTCAACCGGTTACCTATATTGCTTGCGACTTCCCCGATAGTTATATTGTCTTTGTACTCCTTTTTCGTCCCGTCAGGTAACGTAACCTTAACCATATTTAGAAAACTTTTTCGTTACTCCTTATAACAACTCAAGTAAAATTTAGGGTTAATATATTTTAATTTTTCAAGTTAAGCACATCATCAAACCTATGGTGGGCGATACTGGACTCGAACCAGTGACCTCTTGCTTGTCGAGCAAGCGCTCTAGCCAACTGAGCTAATCGCCCTAAGTATTTCGCCAATCAAAACATCATTAAATTTCTTCAGAAATCTTTAGGGATATCATACTTAGGATGAATTATGTTATCAAAGATGATTTTTATTGTCAAGATTTTAAAAAAAGTATTTAAAAACAATTTGTGCTTTGCTATGATTAAAAGATAATTAAGATTTTTACATTTTCTGGAATATCTATATTTAACGAAACGAGAATTCAACCACGTGTCCACAATAATAGATAAAATAAAAGAATTAAAGACAAAGAGAAACGCAATTATTCTTGCCCACAATTATCAAAGGGGCGAAGTGCAGGATATTGCAGATTTTACTGGTGATTCCTTGGGACTTTCTCAGCAAGCGGCAAAGGCGAAAGCAGATATAATCGTGTTCTGCGGTGTACATTTTATGGCAGAAACCGCTTCAATCCTCTGCCCGGACAAGCTGGTATTATTACCCGATGAACACGCGGGCTGCCCAATGGCAAATATGATAACGCTTAAACAGCTCAAGATAAAGAAAAAAGAACATCCCAATGCCCGAGTTGTTTGTTATGTAAATAGCACGGCTGCTATAAAAGCGGAGAGCGATATATGTTGTACTTCTTCCAATGCAATGAAAATCATCTCTTCGATTCCCAAAGAACATGAAATACTCTTTGTTCCGGATAAAAGCCTAGGAGGTTATGTATCGTCCAAACTGAACAGACCCATGATACTTTGGGAAGGATATTGTCCTACCCATCATAGGATCCTGGCAGAACATATTATCAAGCTGAAGGCAGCGCATCCCGAAGCCAGAGTCGTGGTCCATCCGGAATGCACACCGGATGTGATTGCATTAGCAGATCATGTTGCCAGTACGACTGGTATTGCCAAATATTGTAAGGAAACGGATGCAAGAGAATTTATTATCGGCACTGAGACTGGCATACTACATCGTTTAAGAAAAGAGAATCCACGAAAAGTTTTTTATGCAATTACGCAGCTTGCCGATTGCTCTAATATGAAACTCATTAGTTTAGAAAAGGTATTGTGGTCTTTGGAGGACATGGTTTACCAGGTTAAAGTACCGGACGATATCGCAGTAAAGGCACGGGTAGCTATTCAGAAAATGCTCGATTTGTCGTAATAATTCACCACAAAGGCCTGCCCTCATGTAAATGGGGGACGCAAAGAGCGCAAAGAAAGACTTATGGACACAATAGAAAAACTTAGAATATTAAAAGACATTATAAAAGATTTGGAAAGCGTTGTGGTAGCCTTTTCAGGTGGTGTGGATAGCTCTCTTGTGGCAAAGGTGTGTTATGATGTGCTTGGAGATAAAGCCCTGGCCATTACTGCACGATCAGAGACTTATCCTGCCTATGAGTACGAAGAGGCAAAAAAGATAGCAAAAGAAATCGGCATTCCGCATATAACCATCGATACCAGCGAGCTCGGGATCAAGGGATTTGCAGAAAATCCCCCCAACCGGTGTTATTTCTGTAAATCAGAATTATTTGGGAAACTCAAAGAAATTGCCAGGGAAAAGGGGTATAAAAATGTTGCAGATGGCGCTAATCTCGACGATGCAGGTGAATACAGACCCGGACTCGATGCCGCTAAGGAACTTGAGGTGCGTAGTCCCTTGAAAGAAAGTGGATTGAGAAAAGTAGACATACGTGAAATATCGAAACACCTCAAACTTTCCAACTGGGACAAACCTTCATATGCTTGCATGTCCTCGAGATTTCCTTATGGGCAATCTATCACAGAGGAGAAATTAACCATTGTCGCAGCGGCGGAAAATTACTTGAGGAGTATTGGACTGAAACAATTCCGTGTCAGACACCATGATACTATTGCACGAATTGAGGTATTGCCCGAAGATATCACCCTGCTCTTACAAGACGGCAAGCGTACTGAAATTGTCAAAAAATTCAAAGAAATAGGCTATAAATACGTCACTATTGACTTGGAAGGCTATCGCAGCGGAAGTATGAATGAGGTATTGTAAGCAGTTGGCAGTTGGCAGTTGGCAGTTGGCAATTACAAGTTAGAAAGTCCCCTCTTGGGAGGGGATTTAGGGGTGGGTAAGGCGGTAATTCGTGAAATATTCACTGAGATTTCACGACCAAGGGACCCACCCCTAACCCCTCCCAAGAGGGGAATAATTCATGCCACCCTGTAACCCGCATAAATAAAATGAAAAATCCTATACGATTTTATTATTGAATATAGATTACTCAGATGCAATTTTCTGTTAATAGCTGAACAATTACATAAAAACAAAAAAGGGTAATATCCTTAAATGAATATTACCCTTTTTTAAGTTTAAGAATTAAAATGTTTTATCATTGCAAGATTGCTGTATCAGTTCCCCCACCTGTACCCGACCAAATGTTATCATACGCAGAACCATTGTAAAAGCCGCAAGTGCTAGTACCTTTCCATTCCACGTGACCGTCTATGTAAAGCACATTTTGGCCTTTTTGATTGTGATTGTCAGAAAGTGTAGTGCCAGTACCCTTAGCGTCCGCAGCTATCGCCACCCCAGGATCATTTCCCGCCGTATGGTTATCATCGTACCCGTAACTGCACCTAGCAATTGTGAAATCAGTATTCGTTGTTGTTAAAAGTAAATTGTTTGCTTCGGAAACACCGGCGTCACTTGTGCATCTAAAGACTTTTCTATCAGTAATATATGCGTCAAATAGTTTTCCCAATGAGTTTAATTCGGTCGTACTAGTTGTGGTTGTGTCTGTGTATCCTGGGAAATTTTCACTATTGTCATTAGAGTACATATTAAGAGCCAAGCCGATTTGCTTAAGATTCGAGGCGCATTGTGTCCTGCGTGCCGATTCACGAGCCCTGCCTAATGCAGGCAACAAAATACCGGCAAGAATGCCAATAATGGCAATTACGACCAGTAACTCAATTAACGTAAAACCTGCACTGCTCCTTTTCTTTACCATAACGAGTCCTCCTAGAGATTGTTAAGGTTACCATGATACGATACGATTTTACATGTTACTGTTTACTGTTTTTCGATCACCTCCTTTGTTTGGTAGGATAAATCGCTTTTTCATTATATCACTACAAATATCGCTGTCAAATAATATTTGTGTGTCTAACAGAACAGTAAGATTTAAGTTAAGACAAAACACTTGCTAGATTTAATAAAAAACTGTAAGATTGTTTTGAAACATTAATATTAAATAGTGCATCCTTTGAAAGGATGCGGTCAACGTAAATACTTAGTTTTATATCGGTTATTCATAGATAAAATTTATGAAAGAAGCAATGTTTTTTGAAAAGCTTGCCGAGAAGAGGGCAAAATGTTATCTTTGCCGTCATCACTGTGTAATTGAGGATGGCAAAAAGGGCATTTGCCGGGTTCGCGAAAACCATGGTGGCATGCTCTATTCCCTCGTTTACAGAAAACTCATTTCAGAAAATATCGACCCTATTGAAAAAAAACCCCTTTATCACTTTTATCCCGGTACTACATCCTTTTCAGTCGCAACGGTGGGATGCAACTTCAGATGCCTGAACTGCCAAAACTATGAGATATCACAACTGCCGAAGGATATTGGCCAGATTGTGGGCAGAGACGTTGCTCCGGAAAAGATCGTTGAGGATGCCTTGAGTTATCAATGTAAGAGTATTGCCTATACTTATACGGAACCCACTATTTTTTTTGAGTACGCCTATGAAATAGCAAAAATAGCCACCCAAAAATCTCTTAAGAATGTATTTGTAACGAATGGATATACGACACGTGAGGCACTTACTACTATAAAACCGTTTCTCCATGCCGCTAACGTGGATTTAAAAAGCTTTTCCGATGAAACGTACAAAAAGCTATGCGGCGCTCGTCTGGAAAATGTACTCGACTGCATTCGATCTTACAAAGAAATGGGTATCTGGATAGAAATTACCACTCTCATCATTCCGGAAATTAACGATTCAAAGTCTGAATTGAGACAGATTGCAGAATTTATAAAGAGTGTAGGTCCTGAAATTCCCTGGCATGTAAGCCGTTTTTACCCAAGATATCGGTTAATTGAAAAACCGCCAACTCCTGTGGATACGCTTAGAATGGCCCGCGAAATAGGCCTTGAGGTAGGGTTACGCTATGTTTATGAAGGTAATGTCCCCGGCGAGGGGGGAGAAAATACGTATTGTTATAAATGCAAGAAAGTCCTTATCAAAAGATATGGATATCAAATTATTGAAAACAATATTGTCAATTTGAAGTGCCCGGAGTGTAATACGACCATAGACGGCATCGGCATTTAAATACAAAATATGCTGGCTATGGTTCTGTTTTTACAAACTCAAAATCAATAATTGGAGGTTGTATGGTTACATTAAAGAAGATATTATGTCCTGTAGATCACTCTGAATGTTCGTACCTTGCCTTAAAGTATGCCATTTCTCTGGCATTAAAGGACGAGGCAAAGCTATATCTCATGCATGTAATCGATTCTCGTTTATATGATACAGAAATGTATAAACTCAGCCCGTATAAACTCAATGAGATTGATGAATCTAAAATCCGTACAGATTTGATGAAAAGCCTGCCAGAAGGGACAACGGATGTTTTGGAGGTAGAAACAATTGTAGTAAAAGGCGTGCCTTTTAATGAAATTATTAATGCAGCTACAGAAATTAGCGTAGATCTTATTGTAATCGGTACACACGGCAGAACAGGAATTTCTCACGTCATGCTGGGGAGCGTGGCAGAAAAGGTCGTACGTAAAGCCCCATGTCCTGTACTTACGGTTAGAATGCCCCCCCCTATTCCTGATACAAACTAAATTTGTGTCATTCAAAAAAAGAAAGCCATTGCAGTATATTAAGAACACTGCAATGGCTCATAACAAAGGGGTCCTTGGGAGAAATTTACCTTTGTTTATATTTACCGCACTGAATATCTTCCCATATGTCTATCATGTAATTCACCGATCTTCGACTTATTCCAGTTGGATACCCTGCTGTAATATCCAACAATTCGGGTGACTCCATTAAGACGCGTAAAGATTCCCGTTTCAAGGGCATGGATAAGTGATTCTAAATCCTGTCGAATCACCGAATCAATATCTATGGCATATGCACATTCCAATTTGTGGTTAATGATCTTTAAACAATCCTCTTTGGGCGTATTCCCCGGAAGCTCACCATCTATCTCTAAAAACTCATGCCCTTCAATTGCCGCATCAAAGGCGCTCAGCTTTTCTTCAATAAAATACTGTATATCGTCTTTGTTACCCGTTCTCTCCAACATCGAAGGTCTTTCCAGCATTACGGTTGTCATCTCTTCATATCTCCTTATTATTATGTGTGCTTACTATTCCTTATCCCTTACTTAACAAAACTTTTTTGAAATATTAAAATCAAGCAGGATAATTTAATGAATACTTACAAATGAATTTGATTTAAAAACACCTCGCTTTACAAACCGTCTTTTCTATCACCCCCTTTCCCTAATAAAATTTAACATACCCTGCTTACCACATATTGTATATTTAACATGGGGCGTAAATATAACACAAAAAAAAACTTTGTCAAGAAAAAATACAATATTTTGTATACATATTTATGTTCTATACAACGGGTGGAATAATAAATGTTTTATTTATCAGTACTTATGATTTTATAAAATATCAGGTATAAATCAATCCATTGTATGCATAATATGTTATTCAATTAACAAGTTTTTTATTGAAAAGACATCCACATACTTAGTAAAATTCACTACGTGAAAAAGGCAGCCATTTTTGACATTGATGGAACAATACTCAGAAATATTTCTTCAGAAAGAGTTTTTTTCCGTTATCTTCTAAACAAAGGAATTGTTACGACAAAAGACTTATTGCGATTTGCAAATGTCTTTATCAGTAATCTTTTGCAGTTAAAAGGATTATACCTTAGAAAAAACAAATATTATCTCAAAGATAAAGAGTACGAACAAGTCGTTTCTGAGATAAAAGAGTGTTTTAAAAGACAAATTTCCTCACATATTTCAGTAACCGCGTTACAAGAAATAAGCAGGTTAAAAGATGCAGGTTATTTGATTATTTTACTATCCGGAACGTTAAGTCCTTTGGTAGAATGTTTCAAGAAATACTGTGACGCTGATATAGGCGTGGGTACTTGCCTTGCCATTGACAATGAAGGCAAAATAACAGGGGAAATAGACGGCATACACTCTTACAGCAGCGGAAAAGTAAAGGCCGTAAACCAACTTGTTGCAGAGCATAATATCGACCTTTCATCATCTTATGCCTATGCCAATCAATATTTAGACGTAAAATTTATGCGTATGGTAGGACACCCAATAGCTGTAAATGCCAGTCCTATGCTGCGGTTGTATGCAAATATTAAACGTTGGAAAATCATGGAATTTTGAGAGGAAAGCACATGAATATCTATGACATCATGAAGCAAAGACGGAGTATTCGTTCTTATAAGCCTGACCCTGTTGAAGAAGAAAAGCTCACCAGAATATTGGAGGCTGCGCGGTTTGCCCCCAGCGCTGCCAATAGGCAACCTATCTACTTTGTAGTCATCAAAGATGTAAAAACAAAACAGCAGTTAAAGAACGCTTACGGTGAAAAATGGTTTTATACGGCTCCCGTAATTATCTGCGCCTGCAGTATCCCGGAAAAGGCGTGGAAACGAGGTGATGGAAAAAATTACGCAGATATTGACGCCGCAATTGCGATGGATCATCTCATTCTTGCTGCAACAGAGGAAGGGCTAGCTACGTGTTGGATTGCAGCTTTTAAAGTGCCCATCATAAAATCTATTCTAAACTTACCCCCCGGAATGGAGCCCGTAGCAATAACACCGGTAGGATATCCTTTGGATACTCCGGAATCAACCTATCGTAAACCCCTGGAAGAAATGGTTAAAATCATTTAACGGGATACAGGCATCCTTAACCGTTCCCGTAATTCCTCGGCATTTTTTATAACATTTTTTTGAATTTCTTCTTTTGGTAACTGCTTTAAAGGTTCTAACTGGTAAGTAAGATAATGTTCATCCTTCAGTTTAGCAGGTATCACAAGTTCAGAAAAAAAGTCAAAGGGGAAAATTTGATATAGGGGAGGTTTAATCTTCTCATAAACAATCTTTCTTTCGTAGAGGAGCCTGCCTTCTGCATCTATTTTCTCGAGTGTAATCTTTCGTGTCCCGTAGTAAGTAAAAGTAGTTGTCACTGGCGTCTCGCCAATCGGTTCATCATCCAGATAAACCATCGCACCGGCAGGGCTGGAATCAATTGTAAGCGACCGTAACACACATCCGCAGAATGTAGCGCAACTGAACAAACATAATACAACAAAGAAAAATATCTGTTTTGAAATTTGCCAGTACACTTTTAACCTTTATCCAAAGACACCGTTTAAAAATCAATAATTTCTGCAAGAAATGTTTCAAGGTCAAGCACCATTACAGTACTTTTGCCACTCAGCCACCCACCGCACTCACCAGGATTGATATACATGGGACTACCTTGTTTAATCTCAGGGACGTGGGTATGAGCACTGATAATGATATCCGTGTTCATCTTCGACCTTTTTGAAAGACTCTCAATCATGTGTGTTACAATAATGTGTTTACCACCCAAAATGACATTGTAGGGCGGTTCATGGATGTCCTTACATACATCAAGTAAACCTCTCCGTTCACCATCGTTGTTCCCAAATATCCCTAGAAATCTCGCCTTTAGCTTCATCAATTCTTTTAGTGAAAAAGGGGCAACATAGTCACCTGCATGGATGACGTACTTAAGATCCTGGGTATTAAAAAAACGAACTGCCTTTTGAATCGCAGTAATATTATCGTGTGTGTCCGCAATAATTCCAATCTTCATCGAAGTGGCATAAATTGATTATGTAATAATTACAAACGCATTATACCCATAGATTTTGTTTTGTGTCAATATAAGAATATGCTCGCTCAACTAATGAGTTTGAATTTATTTGTTTGGGGCAGGACTACGCATCAATAATACATGACGGTGTGTGTTTGAAAAAATTCGAACAGATTTCGCCTAAAACCTGTCCTATACAAGGTCGAATGATTTGCAGTGCGGGCGGAATTCCCCCCCCTTCTGCCCGCATCGGCCTAAGGCACTTGCGGAATGGACAATTTCAAGTTTTTCTTTGGCAGCAAATCCTTTCTTCTAATCATTAATTTCCATTTTTTTCTTTATCTCTTGCAAGTATATGCAGATGATTTTTGCTTTAAGCAGTTCATTTTACTATCAGCTAATTTTTCGAAATTTTCAAAATCTTGTAGAGCATTACACAAATTATTCTGTTTAAAATAGCTCAAATACCCAATCCAAAAATATAATTGTGCTTTTGCCTTATTTTCTTTAAGAAGATTCAAATTAAATGTTCTTACTTCATTCAAAGTAAAATCTTCTGCATGATAATTCTGTTGTTTTATCTTCTGGCATAACTTTAATGCTTTCTCGTAATCCGCTTTCCAAAAATATAAAAACGCTTTGCTATATCTCCATTCGAAGGTATTATTTGAGCATTTTTCTGCCTTTCCTATGCTTTTCAGAGCTTCGTCAATATTTTCATCAATTAAGAAATCAATTATTGCTTTAAATAGCCATGCTCCATAATTATTGTTATTTTCTGCTAAAGATCTTTCTAGAAATGTTTTTGTTTCATTAGTTCTTTTGTTTTCATAGTGCCACTTTGCTACCCATAGAGTTTCATCTGAACTTAAATGAGGAATACGATTTCTTATATCTTGAAGATGTGGTGGTAATGGTCTAAAAATATTAAACTGTTCTTTTAAGCCATTGTGCAGCCGAAGGGCTAATTGTGGATCCTGAGAAACAAATGCTGCAATTCCAATAATATATTTCGCCGCCAAATGCACTAATTTAGCAGAGGCTTCGAACCCTTTGAAGCTCCTTTTTTTTAAAAAGTTTACTTCACAAGGAAGCACTTTTGAAAAATCTTTTGAGATTTCTTGACTTAGATTTTGCGGAATTGGTTTGTGAACAACATAGCCTTGAAAATTCAAAAAGTATTTTTCACCTTCATCTCCGTACGGTCTTTTCTTTACATCACCCCAGACATAGAAATGTGCTTTTATTTTTTTATTAATATTTCCTAGCACTTCTCGTGGATTGTTCGATTCTTTGATTTGTTTTGAAAAATGGTTTTTTAGAAAAGTTACTTCTGAAAAATTTAGAATCCCTTCTTATTTAAAATCACTTTTTAATTTAGAGATAAAATCCGCTTTTAGTTTTTGTCTTTCGGTTTCGTTTTCTGAAAAAATAGCAATCACTATCCCGACTTTATTTTTTTTATTTCTTGGTAAGTAAAATCTGTTAAAGAGCCAATATATTATCCAAGAAAAAAACAATAGTAAATAAACGATGGATCTTGTTTTTAAACAAGCAAATTGACTCAAAAATCCATCTATTGCTTTAAATGAACCAACCAAAACTACTATACCTATAACAAGTGTTTTAACTTCTGGTAATTTTTCTTCGGTTATGTAATTAAATTTTTCTAAGTCCATAGTATTAAATAGAATGCTAACAATTTGGATATTCTCCCCATGCCTCCTTCAAAATCTCCTCAATCCGTTTTTCGGCTTCGGATTTGAGAAGGCGCAAGAACAAATTCTGGGGACACCCTGCTTCACTATTAACTTTGTTTTAAAAATAGTTAAGATTTGGCTATGTTCAGGGTCGCTCGCGTGGTATTTCCAAGAAAAATGGAAATTTCCAAAATTAAGTATGGTGTCCCCAGAATTCCCTGAATGAATTTACCGCCCGCTGGCCAAGCTCCAGCGCGGCTTTAATCGTGACGACTTTGGTATTCTCTAATCCTTTAATGGAAACTAAATCATCTTTAGATACCGCTAATAATTTTGATAAAGGGTATTTTTTAAGAGTGTCTTTGGCAATATCCAAAGCGCTTCTGCCGGCTCTGCCTGTTCTGATCAAAATTGCCAAAAGCTCGGCATCGCTTAAATTCTCGGCACCTTTTTCAGATAGCTTTTCTCTTGGTCGTTTATGGATCGGTAGATCTTTTATCTTTGCCATATTAACCTTTGATTAAATCAATATTATGCTAACAAATACAATCAAATCTTCAAATATAAAAATGCGGGAAGCCAGCTTTTAACCTAAAATGAAGTTTGAGCTGATGGATTCAACATGCCCACCACAGGTATTTCTTCTGGTTCTTTGCAGTTTTTCGATCTATAAGGGGTGTTTCTATGGGCGGAAGGAAGGCTGGAGGGAAATTCCGCCCGCCCTACAAATCTGGCAACATCTCCCTGTGAAAGCCATTTCAACGATGCGTATTTCTCTAGGTTGCATCAGTCAAGGAAAAGATAAAATGAAGAAACGCGAGAAAATTCTAAAGAAGCGATAGAGCTGTTATTGAAAGTTTTATTGTAGAACAAAAAAAATCTATGTATTTAGTTGACTCTAGCAATCATTTTTGGATTTAGATTTAAGGATATTTTATTGAAAAAGACTTGTTGGGATAATCAATTGTCAAAACAAATCTACTTGTTTTAAAACTTTTGTTAGTATGGGGATTAATTATTTTTAATGCAAGGTATGGACGATAAATACCATTTTTGAAGTCTGTAAACGGACAATCTTCGATAGGCATTAGTAAATCTGAATTACATCCTTTTCGGGAACAAAAAAAACTACAGGTTCATCCACCCCAAGTTTTCTTGCTTCACTTAACACCTTTACGGGATTACCACCATGACTTATTACTTCTCTATCAGTAAAAGACCTCAATGCAACATACTCTCCACTATATTTTTCAGCATTGTTCAACAAACATATTGGTTCCATTTTAATATCTCCTTATTAAACAACTTTATGGCGGAGAGGCCGGGATTCGAACCCGGGGTAGGGATTTTGTCCCTACAACGGTTTAGCAAACCGTCGCTTTCA